>Ga0208160_1000200_pt1 | contig 29339 bp, 35 predicted proteins | sample CB_VirMetaG_FD_184536 | JGI IMG/M metagenome (GOLD analysis project Ga0208160, IMG submission 184536) | Freshwater to marine saline gradient viral communities from Chesapeake Bay - CB_1504_1 Viral MetaG (SPAdes) (version 4) | ecosystem: Environmental > Aquatic > Marine > Coastal | place: USA... | reverse complement strand
GCTGGTGCTGGTGCTGGTGCTGGTGCTGGTGCTGGCGTTGTTACACATTGTTGAAATATGTGCTCCTACTTTTACTCCACCGCCCAAGTATAGAATCAGCCTATACTTAGCCTATTCAATTCAAGCGAAAGTCTAGGCGTGTTTTGTTTGAAACTATACTTAACGAGTATTTGGCGAATACTTAACCTATCACGGTGTGACATTTTTGCAACAGTGACATTTTTGCCACACTCCCGGGCATGGGCCGCCCCCGGGGTATACGTTATTATGTACACACTAGCACACAGATCAGGTTTTTTGACCTGTTAACCACTCATATTTTTTGCATACACACAAACGCCTTCACACACAAAAATAGCATGTCAAGTGTATTTTACATTACAAGTGATACATTATAGTATGTATAGTATTAGTTATCCACAGAAAAGTATGCGCGTCATCTTTTTCCTATTGACACAGTATTAAAAATCAGTATAATACATTTAAGTGTATCACTTAAACGATACACTTAGATATAACTCTTAGATTATATCTCTTATAACTATTTATACACTAACAATAAATACACTTAGATGTACACTTAAGTGTACTCTATAAGTTCCTTTGTAAAATTATTTTATAGTTACAGTAAAATAAAGATTGACATTTATGGATAAATCAATAAAACATTACCCTGAAACAAATATTTTAGATAATTTTTATACTGCAGTTAAAAATAATAACTTAGACAGTATATACTTGTACCACTCAGACATTCATTATATTCGTGCAGCTTTACAAGAGCTGACCGGTAAAACATTTTCTCTAGCGAAAATAGAATCTGAAGTAGTACGTCTAAATAAATAGCTAGGAATAATATCAATGCGTATTGATGATACTGTATCCACGACAGATACTAATGTGTATAAGTCTCTTGCTGAACCTTTAGCTGATAAGAATCTAATTGTAGATTCTAAATTTGTTGCAGCAGCTGCTAATTCAGGGGGTACGCCGTTTAGATACAAAGGTCAATTAATTACACCTATGGTAGCTAAAAAGATGTTAAAGAAGTATTTCCCTAACAGTGCAGATGTTAATGATATTGTTGAAGGTAAAATGGGTAAGCGAACTGTTACAGGTAAAAGTAAGTTTAGGTTAACTGCTGCTAAAGGGGCTCTTGTAACTAAAGCTACTAGTAGCAAGTCTAATAAGAAAGCTCGTTCAGGTAATACTCAGTATTCCTGTGGCTTATTCAAGTCTAAATAAGGAATTATATCATGGCTAGATTACCAAGAGGTATTACCTCTGCTATTAGAGAGGGTGTAGATGATCTTTTAGGAGAAATTAAAAGGCAATATAAATTTGCCACTACACCAACTACTCCCGGACAGCGAAAAATTGATACGCCCGGAGTGCACGCTGGCAGAAAAACCAGAGCAGCGACTGAAGCTAAAGGTAGAGTATTCAGGAATACTACGCTTGCCGCAACTGCTGCAGCTGGGGTAAGAGAAGCTTTAAGAGACGAAGACCCAGACAAAATTAATGATGCTCTTATTAAAAGACTTGCAAAACAAGTGTTAAAAGAAGAGGGTGTTCCTATTCCTCGTGGAAGACCAAAGGCACCTATTCCTAGAGTAAAAGATATGAATTCCGAAATAGCAGCTAACGCTAAAAGAGACATCGAAGATTTCTACAAGAATAAAAGAAAAAATAAGATGGCTTTAGGTGGAATGGCAACGCCAAGCGCAACTCCTCCTAGACCTGTAGAAATGCCTACTCCTGATAAAGGAACAGTACCTGTTTCTAGACCTTCAGTAAAGCCTTCTTCTGTTAGAGGAACAGCACCTGTTTCTAGACCTGCAGTAATGCCTAGAAAACCCGTAGCTAGAAAGACTAGATAAATGCCGCGTGACTATAGGCGTGAGTATGATTCATACCATGCCAAACCAGAGCAAATAGCAAATAGATCATCTCGTAATAAAGCTAGACGTATTCTTGCTAAAAAAGGTGCTGTGGTAAAAGGGGACGCCAAAGAAGTAGATCATAAAAATATGAATCCCCTTGATAATAGACCTAAAAATCTACGGTTATTACCTAAAAGTGTAAATAGAAAACTACAACCACCAAGAAAAAGAACAAAATAATGCCTACACTTAAAGAGCAATCTGGTGTTAAATACCACACACAAGGTTATACTATAACTAGTACTACTGCTGGTGCTTCTGCCGATATTATATATACAGCGCCTCCCAACTTTCATGGTACTGTTCGTTTTTTAAATGCTAGTAACGGCGGAACATCTACATCTAAAGTATCATTGCAGTTTTACCACGCACAAGACGCATCATACCATTATATCTTAAGGGCGACTTCTGTTGCTGGTAACTCTTTTATTCAAGTTGTAGATGGCGGTTACTTTTTTACTCATCCGGGAGATAAAATTGTAGCATATACAGATACATCAGGCGCTTTTGATGTATTGGTATCTGTAGAAGAAATCTTTTCTTTGTCTTCTTTTAACTAGAATAAAAATAATATGCCTAAAATTTTAGAAGAAAGAGTAAAGGCTATTAAACGCAGCAGCACTAATGTAAATCCTTATGCTATAGCTACTGCGCAATTACAAAAAGAAGGTAAACTTAAAAAAGGAACTCATAAACTTAAAAAGAAAAAATAGTACTTTGTGGAGAAAATCAAACTATGGAATTAGATTTTGGATTTCTTTTAACATTAGGTACAGCACTAGCGGGCATTATAGGAGCCGCAGCCATTGTAAAACAAAAAGTTCAAATGTTAACTTCTGAATTAGAAGATATAGAACAAAGGCTGCGTAATCAAAACCATAACATTGACAAGTTAAATACAGCCGCAGAAATGCAAAGGCATAGAACAGATATTCTAGCAAGTATGTCTTCACCCGATAAATTAAAGCAAGAACATAGAGAATTATATACTCTTATAGCAAAAGTTGAAGAACATACAAAAGAATTAAACAAACTTGAAAATGCAATAGATAAAGTACAAAAGTCATAGAAACACGAAAGAAAGACTATGTCTAAAAGCAAACGCTTATCAGTAAAAGATATTGTTGTAAGTAAATATAAAAAACGTATTCGTAGACCCGGCAGACACGCTAAAAAACCTAATAAGCATAAGAGATAATTATGACACCTAAAAACCTAGACGATTGGCGTATTGTACCTAGACTACTCATTATAGCATTTATTATAATGAACTTCAGAGTAGTTGAGTGGTTTATGACATTACAAACACCTAGCCTTGAACAGGCAGGTCTTGTAAGTGTTATGACTGGTGCCTTAACAGGAGCTTTCGGCTTGTTTTTAGGTAGTGGTAAAAAGGAGTAATAGTATGGTACTTAAAGCTATTACATTATTTTTAATGATAATTGTTAGACCTGACAATTCTATTGAAAAAGATTTTGCTATTTTAGAATCTTGTCCTCCACCTAATTATGTTTTTCCTGCGCTTAGAGAAGAATTACAGGCAGGGAAAATTAAAGGCTTTTATGCCAATTGTTTTAATGTGAATTTAGTTGTAAAAGAGGAAGAGCCATCGTGATCGGAGCATTAATTGGACCTGTAGCAGGGCTTATAGGAACATGGCTAGAAGGCTCTGTAGAAGAGAAAAAAGCTAAAACAGCTATGCGAGTAGCTGAAGCTGAGGCTAAGGCTAAAGTAATGATTGAAGCTGCTACCCACGAAAGTGGTTGGGAGCGTATCATGGCTGAAGCGTCTAAGAATAGCTGGAAAGATGAATATTTAACTATTATATTTAGTATTCCTTTGATTATGGCATTTATCCCGGGCATGGAAGAAATTGTAAAAAGCGGTTTTTCTCAACTAGAAGCTATGCCCGAATGGTATCAGCTTTCATTAGGTGCAGTAGTAGCTGCTAGTTTTGGTATTAGGGGCGCTACTAAGTTTTTTGGTAAGAAATAATATGGCACTTACAGAAGCAGAAAAGAATAAACTAAAAAGATATGGCTTAACAGGTTTAAATAAACCTAAAAATACGCCTTCGCACCCTACTAAGAAAGGCATTGTGGCAGTTAAAGATGGTGAAAGAATTAAAATCGTCCGTTTTGGCGATCAAAACATGGGTCACAACTACTCCCCTGAAGCTCGTGCTTCGTTTAAAGCACGCCACGCTAAGAATATTTCAAAGGGTCCAACGTCTGCTGCGTACTGGGCTGACAAAGTTTATTGGGCGGGTGAGGGCGGTAGCAAAAAAATGCCTCCAACGTCTCAGAAACACAAGAAGGGCGTTTAATGAGTAAGCAACTTACAGAAAAGCAAGAGCTGTTTCTTCATGTACTATTTGAAGAAGCTAATGGCGACATTGCTACGGCTGCAAAATTAGCAGGTTATGCCAGAGGTACATCAACAACCTCTGTTGTTAAGGCTATTAAAGATGAAATTATTGAAGCAACTAAGCTGTACATGGCTAGAAATGCTCCGCAAGCTGCTATGGCTGTGGTATCGGGGATTGCTGATCCAACGCAGTTAGGTATTAAAGATAAATTGAATGCAGCAAAAGACCTACTAGATAGGTCAGGATTAATTAAAGCTGAAAAACTTCAGGTGCAAGCTTCTGGTGGTGTTATGATTTTACCACCAAAGGAAGCTTTAGAAGAGGACGATGAGGATTAGATCGTTAAAACGGTCTACAGGTAAGTGGGAATTACCTCAGCCCTTAGACGAAAAAGAAGATAATGTATGGATTAAGATTCCTAGAATAGCTAGGACAGTACCTTTTGGGTATAAAATATCAGAAGACAACAATAAAGTATTAGATCCTGTACCAGAAGAGTTAGAAGCTTTAGAAGAAGCAAAAAAGTTTATAAAAAGGTACTCGTATAGGGAGGTATCAAACTGGTTATCTGCAAAAACGGGTCGTTACATATCTCATATAGGTTTAATGAAACGCATTAAAAATGGCAACAAACGTAAGAGACAAGCTGCAATTTATCGCAGATGGGCAGAAAATGCGAGAGAGGCAATCGCCATTGCGGAAGCCCTCAGCAACCAGCGGATCGACGCGAAAGAAGAAGCTAACAACTGCCGATAAAAAGCTACAAGAATCTATTGTATCATTGAATATACCCGAAGATAAGATTTCTGAGCTTGAAGAAACAGAAAATGTTGTATTTAAACCTAATCCGGGGCCTCAAACAGCATTCTTAGTTTCTCCTGAGAGGGAGGTATTGTATGGGGGAGCAGCAGGTGGTGGCAAAAGCTTTGCTATGTTAGCTGATCCTCTTAGGTACATGGGTCACGAAGCCTTTAGTGGCTTGCTATTACGCCACACGACTGAAGAATTAAGAGAACTTATATTTAAATCACAAGAATTATACCCTAAAATTTGGCCGGGTATTAGGTGGTCTGAAAGAAAAATGCAATGGACTGCACCATCAGGTGCTAGATTATGGATGTCTTATCTAGATAGAGATGAAGACGTACTACGCTATCAGGGTTTAGCATTTAGCTGGATTGGTTTTGACGAATTAACACAATGGGCTACGCCATACGCATGGAATTATATGCGTTCACGCTTACGTTCAACAGCACCTGACCTTCCAGTCTACATGAGAGCTACAACTAACCCCGGAGGTAGGGGACATCACTGGGTTAAAAAGATGTTTATTGACCCAGCACCTCCGAATACAAGATTTGATGCAACAGATATTGACACAGGAGAAACATTAAGGTATCCACATGGTCACATTAAAGCAGGTAAGCCTCTATTTAAACGTAGATTTATACCAGCTAGATTAACTGATAATCCGTATTTAGCAGCTTCAGGCGATTATGAAGCAATGCTACTATCTTTACCAGAACAACAACGGAGACAATTATTAGATGGTGACTGGGATATTAAAGAAGGCGCAGCCTTTACGGAATTTGATCGTAGAGTTCATGTTGTTGATCCCTATGATATTCCTTCTAGCTGGGTTAAGTTTAGGGCTTGTGACTATGGGTACGGTTCTTTTTCTGGCGTACTCTGGTTTGCAGTTTCACCAGATGAGCAATTAATAGTTTATAGAGAACTTTATGTAAGTAAAGTACTTGCTACTGACCTAGCTGATATGGTATTAGATTTAGAAGCAGGCGATGGCAACATTAAGTATGGTGTTTTAGACAGCTCGTTATGGCATAAAAGAGGTGACACAGGACCGAGCCTAGCTGAACAGATGATTATGAAAGGCTGTAGATGGCGTCCTTCAGATAGAAGTAAGGGCAGTCGTGTATCTGGTAAAAACGAAATACATAGACGCTTACAGATAGATGAGTTTACTGAAAACCCACGTTTAGTATTTTTTAGTAGTTGTACTAATATTATTGCTCAGTTACCAGCTTTACCTATTGATAAAAAGAATCCTGAAGATATTGATACAGGATCAGAAGACCATTTGTATGACGCATTAAGATATGGCGTTATGACGAGACCGCGTTTTAGTATCTTTGATTATGATTCTAAAACGCCGCGTAATAGACCAACGCCTGCTGACGCAGTTTTTGGTTACTAAAAGGAAATATAATGGCTATTGATGATGAAGATACTGTGATTGAAACGGCGTCTGTGTACGTTGAAGATATTGATAGTGCAGATGATATTTCACAAGAGCATTATGGCTCTATTGTGAGCCATGTTAATTCTTTGTTTAATAAGGCTAAGACATATAGATTTACGGAAGAACAGCGTTGGCTAAAAGCATATCGTAATTATAGAGGTCTATATGGGCCAGATGTGCAGTTTACTGAGTCAGAAAAGTCACGAGTTTTTATTAAGATCACAAAGACTAAGACATTAGCTGCGTATGGTCAAATTGTAGATGTATTATTTGGCAATCAAAATTTTCCTATTGTTATTGACCCCACGATGCTTCCAGAAGGCGTAAGTGAAGCAGTACACTTTGATCCTGCCTTGCCAGAAGAGATGCGCGCAGGAGAGGCTCCTAGCAGCCCTTACGGCTATGCTGGTGATGGTAAAGATTTACCAGCAGGTGCCACTGAAAGAACTCTCATGTTGGCTGGTTTAGAAAAAAAGTTAGGGGATATCGACGGTCTTAAAGAAGGCTTTGGTACAACGGCTTCTTCTGTTACATTTTATCCTGCATTAGTAGCAGCTAAAAAAATGCAAAAGAAAATTTTAGACCAGCTAGAAGAGTGTCATGCATCTAAACACCTCCGCAGTACGGCATTTGAAATGGCTTTATTTGGTACGGGTGCATTAAAAGGACCATTTGCTGTAAATAAGGAATATCCAGATTGGGATGAGGGGGGTAATTACTCACCTCTTATAAAGACTGTACCTCAAATTAGCCATGTTAGCGTCTGGAATTTTTATCCTGATCCTGATGCTACTAATATGGAAGAGGCAGAATATGTTATTGAAAGACATAAACTCAGCAGAAGTCAATTACGTGCTTTAAAAAAGCGTCCGTTTTTTAGGCACAATGTTATTGATGCCAGTATCAAGATGGGCGAATCTTATGTAAAGCAGTGGTGGGAAGACGATCTAGCGGACTATGAACAACAGCATAATATTGAACGCTTTGAAGTGTTAGAGTATTGGGGTGTTGTTGATACTGAGATGTTAGAAAACGAAGACATTGATATTCCTGATGATTTAAAAGATGTAGATCAGGTACAAGTAAATGCGTGGATTGTAAATAATAATATTATTCGTTTAGTATTGAACCCATTTAAACCTGTTCGTATTCCATATATGGCTGCACCCTATGAGTTAAATCCCTATAGCTTTTTTGGTGTAGGTATTGCTGAAAATATGGATGATACTCAAACACTTATGAATGGCTTTATGAGAATGGCAGTTGATAATGCTGTTCTTTCAGGCAATCTTTTAATCGAAGTAGATGAAACAAACTTAGTTCCGGGACAAGACTTATCTGTATATCCCGGTAAAGTGTTTCGTAGACAAGGTGGCGCACCGGGGCAGTCTATTTTTGGTACATCGTTTCCAAATGTAGCTGGAGAAAATATACAATTATTTGATAAGGCTAGACAACTTGCAGATGAAAGCACAGGATTTCCTTCCTTTGCTCATGGCCAAACAGGTGTAACAGGTGTAGGAAGAACTGCTAGTGGTATTAGTATGCTTTTGGGTGCTGCAGCAGGCGGTATTAAAAATGTTATTAAGAATGTTGATGACTATCTTCTCAAACCCTTGGGCGATGGCATGTTTCATTTTAATATGCAGTTTGATTACGATGATGAAATTAAAGGCGATTTAGAAGTTAAGGCTAGAGGAACAGAAAGCCTAATGGCAAATGAAGTTCGTAGCCAAAGACTTATGCAATTTCTTAGTGTTACAAGTAATCCTTCTCTTGCAGCATTTCCTAAGTTTAGCTATATTATTTCTGAGATTGCTCGTACTATGGACCTCGATCCAGACAAAGTTGTTAATACTGCTGAAGAAGCTGCTATTCAAGCAGAGCTACTTAAAAAGTTTCAGTCTACACAACCTCAACAAGAACAACCTCCAGCTGGTGCCAACCCAGCAGACACTAGTGGTGCAGGCGGCGGCACTATAGGAACAGGCACTGCACCCGGACCACAAGAACAAGGATTTACAGGTAATGTACAGCAACCAGCAGAAGCAGGTGGAGCAGCTCCTCAAGGGGCTGGTGGGCAACCACCAGTGGCGCAACCTCGTTGATTACTTAAATGGACTGCAAGAACAGCAGTATAGAGTGTTAGAACAGAGTGATAAAGTACAAGACATACATAGAGCACAAGGATTTATAGATGCTCTTAAAAAAATAAAAAATTTAGAATTTCAAGTACAACAGAGATAGGATTAGCTATGTACGATCAAATGGTTAAACTTATGCAAAAAGGTGGAACAACAGAAAAAAATTCTGGAAATACTGTTCCTCTTGGTAGCACAAAAGAGGAAGTAAAAGATGATATTCCTGCACAATTAAGTGTAGGAGAAATGGTTATTCCTGCGGATGTTGTTCGTTACTTTGGTGTAGAGTTTTTTATGGGCCTACGCGATAAAGCAAAAATGGGCTACAAAGTAATGGATGAAATGGGACAGCTTGGAAATAGTGAAGAATCAAACTTACCTGAAGATACATTATTTAATCAAGGTATGCCTATTGTTGTTAAAGATGTTGAAATTGAAAGCGAAGAGGAAGAAGAGGGAGGAGAAGAAGAGGGAGAAACGACGCAAGAAGAAGAACCTGTAAAAGCTGCTGTAGGTGCTTATGTAGATCCTCGTTATGGAAGAGAGCCTAAAGTACCAGAGACTACAGGTCTTGCACAGTTTAGCTCTACTACTTCTCCTTTTGGAACACGTCCAAAATATTACATGGACCCAAACAGTCAGATTCATGTTATATATGACGTTGCAGGTTTTAATAAACAAGAAGATCAGGTTCAAGAAGATTGGATTCCTATTAATTCACCAGCAGAAATTAGAAACTATGCAGAATTAAAAAGACTTATTCCAGAAGCACCTACTACAGATCCTACTACCACTAAAGAAGATACTTCTTTTCAAGACTATCTTGATATGGAAGATGGCAGTGGTGGAGAGGGTTATGACATGTCAGATGTTCAGGGAGTGCCGGGTTCTTTAGGTGCATTTGGAGATGTTTTAGGCGGTATAGGTCAGGGAATTACCGACGCTATTAGCGGCATCGCAGAGGCTTTTGGGGGCGGATCGGATACTACATCTGGTCCTGCGGGCGGAACAGCAGCTGAATCGGGTGGACCGGGGGGAGCCGGTGCCACAGCAGGAACCGGAGTAGGAATGGGAGTAGACGCCACAGAGGCAGATGAGGGTAGTGGCGGAGATGGAGGTGACAAAGTCATTTGTACTGCCATGGTGGAACAATATGGCTTTGGTTCATTCAGACAGAAACTTTGGCTGCATCGTGGTTTAAATATGAACCCAGCTTATCAGAAAGGTTATCATGCTATCTTTTTGCCTATTATAGGCTATGTATATAATAAAGAAAGATATAACAAAAAACACGTTAAGTTTTTAAGGCGATGGTTGGAAAATGGCGCTAGAAGAAGGACCATTGATATATGGAATGAGAAAACAGGTAAGCGTAATTTATTATACAGACTAGAACGTAATTTTTGGGAGTCTGTTTGCTTTATTGTAGGAAAGTTAAAATAATGGAATTAGACTTAGCTAAAGCTAGAGAAAGATATATGGCTTTATCAGAAGAAGATAAAGACGATATTCGTGATTTTATGACAAGCGAAGCTCGTGGAGCAATCGCAAAAGTTTTTGGTGCAGACTTTGATAAGGCACTAGGCTCCTTTAAACAAAGGCAAACACCAAAAAAACGTGGACTAGCAGCACGTTAAATCTGCTAGATTTGCTGGCTACTCATCCCCCTGTTATACAGGCTACGGTGGCCCCAGAATGAAAGCATTATTATGCCCGAATTAGATGACGTTAAGCCCGTTGAAAAGAAAGGCTTTATTTCACAACCTTATTCAAATGCAGAACGTATTAAACGAGACGAAGAAGAACTAGAAGAATTATTAGAAGCACAAAGAAACCAACAGTCTGTTGATGATGACGAAGGTGATGACGAAGCACCCGCAAACGCAGAAGAAAAAACTTTTAAGAAAAGATATGGCGATCTTCGTAGGCACTCACAGAAGATGCAAGAAGACTATCAGAAACAGATTTCTGAGCTAAAGAGTCAAATCAAGGAAACAGCTAAACAAGAATTTAAGTTACCTAAGTCTGAAAAAGAATTAGAACAATGGATGAAAACGTATCCAGATGTTGCAGCTATCGTAGAAACAATTGCAATTAAAAAGGCAAAAGAACAAGCAGCTGATTTAGAAGAACGTATGTCTGCTATTGACTCAATGAGGGTAGACGCAGAGCGACAAAAAGCGGAAGCACTGCTTCTACAATTACACCCTGACTTTGACACTATTAGAAGTTCAGACGATTTCCATGAGTGGGCTGAAGAACAACCTAAGTGGATTCAACAAGCTTTATATGAAAACGACAACGATGCTAAAGCAGCAGCTAGAGCTATTGATTTATATAAAGCAGATAGAAATATTAAATCACAGCAGAAAAGCAAAGGCAATGCTGCTGAAGCAGTAGGCTCTAGGGGAAGAGGCAGACCTCAAACTAATATCTCTAATGGTAAAATAAGAGAGTCTGATGTTCAAAAGATGTCTACTAAAGAGTACGAAAAAAACGTAGAAACTATTATGGACGCTATTCGTACTGGAAACTTTATATATGATATTTCTGGTTCAGCGCGTTAAAAGTGCTTGACTTTTAAAAAATATCACATATAACTTAAATCAATTTAAGTAGCCACCGCTAGGTCAACCTACTTATTTGATACTAAACCAAACTTAGCAACTACAATTATACTTTAGACTTACCTAATTTATATGGCCCAATAAATGTTTGGTTGGCCGATTAAACATCAAATTGCACCCATTAGTAATTAGCCTCTAGCGGTTATTGTAAGATTGCATCTGAATGCTGTTATAAGGAGAAGCACAATGGCTTTTACATCAGCAGCAGGGTATGGCAATCTACCTAACGGTAATTTCTCCCCTGTAATTTACTCCAAACAGGTGCAGCTTGCCTTCCGCAAAGCATCTGTCTGCGAAGATATCACCAACTCAGATTATTTTGGTGAAATCGCAAACATGGGCGATACCGTCCGCATTATTAAAGAGCCAGAGATTTCAGTGAAAGCTTATGCTCGCGGTACTGTTATCACCCCACAAGACCTTGATGACGAAGATTTCAGCCTAACGGTTGATAAAGCTAACTACTTTGCTTTCAAGGTTGATGACATTGAAGAAGCTCATTCTCATGTGAACTTCCAGTCACTAGCTGCAGATCGTGCCGCTTATCGTCTTGCAGATCAGTATGACCAAGACGTTCTAGGCTATCTATGCGGTTATAAGCAGTCAGCTATTCATGGTGTAGCTAACACTGCAAACACCACTGTCAACGGTACAAAGGCTGTTGCTACCGCTGGTTCTGATGAACTTCTAACCAGCATGAAGCTAGATGCTAGTGACTTTGGTGGTACTGCTAACTACTCAATCGGTATTAAGCCACGCGCTGGTAATGACAGTGCTGTAGTTGGTAGCGGTAATGCTTATGCCCTACAAGTTATTGCTCGTATGGCTCGTAAGCTAAACCAACAGAATGTAGACACCAACGGTCGTTGGCTTGTAATTGATCCTGTATTTAAGGAAATTCTACAAGACGAAGATTCACGTCTATTTAATTCTGACTTCGGTGGTTCTGGTCTACAGAACGGTCTAGTCCTAAACAACCTACACGGTTTTAAGGTCTATGTTTCAAACAACCTACCTTCAATTGGTACTGGTTCTGACACCGTTGGTGGCACCAATGCAAGCAACTATGGTATTGTTGTTGGTGGTCACTCTTCAGCTGTTGCTACTGCTGAGCAGATCAACAAGACTGAAACTTATCGTGACCCAGACAGCTTTGCTGACGTTGTTCGCGGTATGCATCTATATGGTCGCAAGATTCTTCGTCCCGAAGCTCTTGTAACTGCTCGCTTTAACTTGGTATAAGGGGGGATTAAGACATGGCTACTATTTCTACTCTTGATCCTGCCGTTCGTGGCTCCGGTGCGCGCGGTCGTCAACCTTATGTCGTGCAAGCAAGCATTGACTTTGCTGCTGCTGCCACTGCTAAGGGCTCAGCACTAGTTGCTACCGATGTCATTGAAGCAATCAATGTGCCAGCAGGTTCTGTCATTTTAAATGCAGGCGTTGAAGTTACCACTGCACCTAGCGGGGGTACTGGTACTGTTCTTGATGTTGGTGTAACTGGTGTAGATGCAGATGTTTTTGTCGATGGTTTTGCCTTTGACTCAGCGTCTGCTGGTGCCTACGCTCAAAACGCTGCTGCCTTTCAGCCAGTAGTTATCGGTTCTGCTGCAGATACTATTGACGTTCTAGTACAGGCTGCTACCACAGTTTCGACTGCTGGTGTCATTCGTGTATGGGCGGTTCTAGTAGATGCGAGCGATCTTGGTACACTAGGTGCTGATGAAGTAGCGCGTGACGCTTTAGCGTAACACTTTACTTGGGAGGAGTACTATTACACAGTACTTCTCCCTTTTTTATAGGGCAAATTAAATGGCTATTACTTCAGCATTATGTACGTCTTTTAAAACCGAATTGTTAAAAGGCATTCACAATTTTGATACTGATATCATTAAACTAGCTCTTATTAAAGAATCAGCTACAGGCACATATAATTCTACTACTACTAATTATTCTGATGTTACAGATAACTTAGATGAATCTTATGGTACAGGATATACTGCTGGAGGAGATCCTATAACAGTAACAACAGGCTCTACAGGTACAACAGCTTTAGTTGATTTTGCAGATAAAACCTTTTCTAATATAACTCTTTTAACAGATGGGGGTATTATTTACAATGCAAGTAAATCTAACAGAGCAATTGCTGTAGTTAATTTTAATGGTACTGTAGATATGGTTTTTGGCAACTTAGTTATTAACTTCCCATCGTCTGGGTCTTTAACATCTATGATACGTATTCAATAGGTTTAATTTATGGTAACACTAGCAAATAGAGTAAAAGTAGTTACTACTACTACAGGTAGTGGTACTATTACGCTTAGTAATCCTTTAGATGGCTTTCAAAGTTTTGCAGATGCTGGTGTATCTAATGGTGCTATTGTTCGATACACTATTGAAGAAGGTGACAACTGGGAAATAGGTTCTGGTACATATAATCTTTCCAGTAACACATTAACACGCATTCTTCTTGAAAGTTCAAGTGGTTCGCTTTTAAATCTAACAGGCTCTGCTACAGTCTTTATTACAGTTGCAGCAGAAGATATTCAATTAGTTCTTTCTGAAGGTTCCTTTGTTAATGGCGATAAAACTAAGTTAGATGGTATTGAAGCTGGGGCTACAGCAGACCAAACTGCCTCTGAAATATTAACAGCTCTTTTGACAGTAGACGGAACAAGTTCAGGTCTAGATGCTGATCTCTTAGATGGTAATGAAGCTACTGCTTTTTATTTAGCCTCAAACCCCAGTGGTTACACCACTAATACTGGTACTGTTACATCTGTAGCAGCTACAGTACCTACTGGTTTCTCTATCTCAGGTTCTCCCATTACGTCTAGTGGTACCCTAGCTGTTACATATGCTGCTGGGTATCAGGGTTATACAACAACCGAATCTGCTAAACTTTCTGGTATTGAAGCTGGGGCTACAGCAGACCAAACTGCTTCTGAAATATTAACAGCTCTTTTGACAGTAGACGGTTCAGGTTCAAGTCTTGATGCTGATCTCTTAGATGGTAATGAGGCGGCTGCTTTTTACCTAGCTTCAAACCCTAGTGGTTACACCACTAATACTGGTACTGTTACTTCTGTAGCAGCTACAGTACCTACTGGTTTTTCTATTTCAGGTTCTCCCGTTACGTCTAGTGGTACTTTAGCTGTTACATATGCTGCTGGGTATCAAGGCTATACATCAACTGAAGCTACTAAACTTTCTGGTATTGAAGCTGGGGCTACTGCAGATCAAACCGCTTCTGAAATATTAACAGCTCTTTTGACAGTAGACGGGACAAGTTCAGGTCTAGATGCTGATCTATTGGATGGTAATGAAGCTACTGCTTTTTATTTAGCCTCAAACCCCAGTGGTTACACCACTAATACTGGTACTGTTACATCTGTAGCAGCTTCGATGCCCACAGGTTTCACTATTTCCGGCACGCCAATTACGTCTAGTGGTACTTTAACTGTAGCATACGATACAGGATACCAAGGCTATACATCAACTGAAGCTACTAAACTTTCTGGTATTGAAGCTGGGGCTACAGCAGACCAGACTGCCTCTGAAATATTAACAGCTCTTTTAACAGTAGACGGCTCAGGTTCAAGTTTAGACGCTGATCTCTTAGATGGTAATGAGGCGGCTGCTTTTTATCTAGCTTCAAACCCTAGTGGTTACACCACTAATACTGGTACTGTTACATCTGTAGCAGCTACAGTACCCACTGGTCTCACTGTTACTGGTTCTCCTGTTACTTCCACGGGTACTTTAGCCGTAGCGTATGATACTGGGTATCAAGGGTTTCTTTCATCAGATAAAACTAAATTAGATGGTATTGAAGCAAGTGCTGACGTAACAGATGCAGGTAATGTAGAACCTCTTGTGGATACTCATCTAAACACAGGATCAGCATCAGCTAGTGAGTTTCTGTCTTGGACAGGTAGTGATTACGATTGGGCTACACCAAGTGACGCCACTTGGAGTGGGTATAGTATATCTGTTGTAACATCTTTACCCGGATCACCAGACAGCAACACAATCTATTTTGTAACAACGTAGGTGAATAATGATTACAGCAATAGCCAACAAAGAAAACTATCGTATTTTTAATACTCCTAATAAGGTAATTCTAGAGTGTGATGTTCATGTCTATGATGATGAGTTAGGGACTACAGACAGGATCACTAAACAGTTAGTGCTGACAGAAGATATGAACATGACTGTAGAACATCTAACCGATGTAGTACTGGCTAAGATGGCTGAATACGAACAGTCTTTTGTGAGTGAATAGACATGGCTATTTACTGGGTTGATCCCTATATCGAGGCAGACATTGGCAGCATTCACGGTACTACAGATACAGTGTCTCGTAGCGGCACCTATGCTGCTCCTTGGGCTATCACAGATATTCTCGGAACAACATCTACAGACACTAATTCGAAAATCTACGGACTGAGCAACGGAGACGAAGTCAGGCTCAAGGGCTTGGCAATGTCATCATATCTTATAGACGCTGGCACATTTTATACTACGAATTACTACTACAACAGAAAGTCGGGGGAGACTGCACCTGCTGGTTGGACTAGCGCAAGGTCTGCTAGAAACGGAGGATCAGGCGCAAGAAGCTGGGCGTGTATCTACAACAAAACTCATACGGATACGTTTAGTGTAGCAGACTCTGACGGAAACAAACCCTACTGGGTTTTGCAGATGAACGACAACAACAGTGACGATCAGTTGAACCAGCACAGCTATGCACAGGCTGCTGCCCAAATACTCCATGCATACATTTCACCTTACAATAGCAGCACATTAACAACTCTGAACATGCAGGTCATAGACTGGCGATACTATATCATTGGTACTCAGATACCAACCGGCAACAATTTTTTCGGATGTTCCCGAGGTGTGGGTGTAAAGATTACTGACGGCTGGACAAGTGAAACAGTCCGCGACGGAGTGACTTGTTTGGTCTGGTCACAAACTAATGCCACCACCAACCGGAATTTGTATTTCAACGAAACAGGTAACGCTTCCACTTATTGTGACACTCTTTACGATTTGAAGAACACAATATTTTGTCTATTAAATGACACAGCCAATTCATATACCGGTTGTTATCACTATTTTTATTCTGCCAAAGGTGGTTACTACAACGGGTCATCTTATACTCAAAGATTTGGTTCTATCGGTCGAACCGATGTCAATCGAAACAACAACGATTTCACCAGAAACAATTATTATAATGGAGTTTCTTCAACAGATTCAGGCGCTGTAAATAATTTTGAGATAGGCTTCAGTGGTTGTTATTATGGTGTCAAATTAAACGCAGTCCTTTCTTACGGTGGTGGCTCCGCAACTACAAGGTATAATAATCTTGTCGGAAATGTAGGAGCAGTGGATTTCACTAGCGTATCGGGTTCCGGGGATTTGAACCTTACACTGGGTACTTGTTTTACATACTCTGGAAATATACTACCGGGTACTAATAGTACAACTCCTAACGATAGTGTTACTTTATTGAACAACTCCTATTATGCAAGTTATATTAGTTTTAGTAATTTCTCTTCAATCACTTCACTTTCTTATTCATTCCCATCGAATATATACGGACCTGCAAATTCCAGTGACATATATGTTTCTAGCACCGGAGGACCATACTTTTTTAGTACCATAGGCGGTTCAGGGGACAGGCTAAACTCAACTAGATTGTACCTGACAGAGGTGTATCTATCAGCAAACAACTGGTGGGAGGACACTGGTATTTTCCACGACCACAACGATGTCTCAGAACATAGAATATCTCAGGGAAATATGGCTTTGGCTAAATTAGTTTGTGGGGGGAATGATTACAGGAGCACGAGCCCTACATTTCAAGTCAAGTCGAATATGTATCTTTACAATGGCACTAATACATCAACCTCTGATGTTAACCTTCACTTTTCCACAAACGATTACGACAACATACCAGTCGGTGCAGCATTCTCTACAAATTATAATAGCGTATATCATACTCCTATGTTGTACTTTAATGATTCAACGAAGAGCGATGCTCTTTGTTTTATAAAACCTGATGTTACTGGGGATAGCAATTTCAAGAAAAATATTGAAATACCTTGTGACCCATACACTTCAGGCAATACAGTTACAGTGACGTTTAATGTCGAAACAACATCTACATTTACAGACGTTGTAACCCTGTTTGTTCACTATGTAGATTCTAGCGGTGCTGTTCAGACCTCTTTTAATGTCTTTAGTACTGCTATCACAACACCAACTGACCGCACTGTTACTTTGTCATCCGTAGGAACTTGTGACGCAAAACATATGCTTGTTGAAATCAGGGTCGATACAAACACTGGACAAGGACCAAGCGGCAACGGAGAAAAACTTTGGATTCACGACATCACTGCGACGGTAACGTAAGATGGCAACACCTACTTTATCAGCCACCGGGTGGGGTAATGGTATAAAACTTAGTGCAACAGGCTGGGAAACAGAGGTTGCTGCAACGCCACCTAGTGGTATCAAGAAAATTTACATTGGATCAACTCAGGTCCAAAGCTTGTATGTTGGTTCTACTCAAGTGCAGAGTGTTTATGTAGGTTCTACAAAGATTTTTGGGTAGGAATAACTATGGCTATTCAAATTGATATTACTAACAAAGGCATATAGCAGTATTAAGTAGGAGACGATAATGCTTGGTTTTTCTGCTTTAGCTAGTACACCTATAGCATCATTAACCCCAGAATCACAAATAGTACAGCTAAATATCACAGGATTTGCTGCTGTAAGCTATTTAGGGTCGGTAGTAACAACAAGTACTAATTTTGATTTTGAAGCTGTTAAAGATAACTACTCTACTAATAGGACTGTATATGTAGAGAAAAGCATCAGCAGTTTTGATAGAACGGTATTAGTAAAAGCAGAGTTTAGAAAAGTATATGTTCCTTATCAAGATACTGTGTTTGATAGAAGACTAAGAGTAGGAAGTAGATAATGTCCTTTAGGTGGCCTGTAAAAGACCCAGATGAAACATTAGATTATAGTGTGGATTGGTCACGCTATTTGGATAGCGCGATAATTTCTACGGTTACATGGTATGTAAAAACAAGTGAAATAGGAAAGACACAGCTCGGGGCGGGGCAGACACTAACAGACGCTTCTGGGTCTGTGGTTACGGATAGTATTCAGAATATTGCACAAACAAATACGGACACTGTAGCTACTATTAATATAGGGGGCGGTGTTTTAAACAGAGAATATACGTTTTTTTGTAGCATTGTAGATAATAGTGGTAGTATATCTGAACGCTCAATCAAATTAACACTGAGAGAAAAGTAATGGCATATAACTTTTTAGGCTTAGTAAATGAAGTGAATAGACGTTTAAATGAAGTCGAATTAACTTCAAATAATTTTTTAACCAGTTCAGGTTTCTATGCTCATGCTAAAGACGCTATTAATGCCTCTCTTAGACATATAAACCAATCACAATACGAGTGGCCTTTTAATCATGTCACACAAGAAGATATTCTTACGGCAGGCACAACTAGATATCCTTTTCCTAACGATGCTAAAGTTATAGATTTTGATAGCTTTAGAATTAAAGAGGATAGCACATTAGGTAATAATACGGTTCGTCTAGGTATTCTAGATTACGATGACTACTTACAAAAGTTTGTTGAGCAAGAATATAAAACAAGTTCCAATGGAAGACAGCTACCACGTTTTGTTTTTCATGCTCCTTCTTTAGAATATGGTATGGTTCCAGCACCAGATCAAAATTACACAGTTGTTTATGAGTATTACAGAATACCTGTAGACCTAATCAATCAAACAGATGTACCCGATGTACCAGAACGCTTTAAGCATGTTATTGTAGATGGCGCAATGTATTATGCTTACTTGTTTAGAGGAAATACTCAAGACGCAACTGTATCACAGCAAAAATTTGATAACAGCATTAAACAAATGCGCAGTATGCTAATTAATAAAACACATTATTTAAGATCATACATGATTGCTAGAAATCAAACTGTATCAGGCAGATTAGGTTCTGCCTCATCGAACGTAGGCTCATCATTGGATTCTTTATAAATGGCAGAAGATAGTTGGCAAACATATCCTATTGAATTTAGAGGCGGCTTAATTACAAATCTAAGCCCACTACAACAGGGTATTAATGCGCCCGGTAGTGCTAGAATTTTGCGTAATTTTGAACCTTCTATTGAAGGAGGTTACAAAAGAATTTTAGGCTACAGAAAATACGATATCAATATTATTCCTCCTTACGATAATTGTGTTGTACTTGGTGATAGTCAGACCGGGTCTGATTTAGAAGTTGCTTCCTTGTACTCTAGCCCAGAAGAAGGTGATGTTTTTACTATTGAAGGGGTAGATGGTACTTACACAATTACTAGTGTAACTTATAGTACTGCAAATAAAACGGCTATATTATACTTAGACAGTGCTCTAGCTAGTAGCCCTGCTAATGGAGCTTTACTTACATTTACTAGCACAGAAACAGCATATCCTACCAAAGGTGTTTATGTTGCCGATGATTATACCATTGTTGCTAGGGGGTCTTCTCTATATAAGACAAGTGGCGGTGGTTATACAAAAATAAGTGTTCCATCTTATGGGTCTCCTCTTGTAAATGGAGCGTCACAAACGGGCGGAAGTTTAGACATTGATGGTTTGAACTCTGCCCCAAAAGCATTTGATGTATTTACTATATCTGGAATTAATGGTGTATATACAGTAACGAGTGACGCTACAGTAGTTTCAGGGGCAGCTACCTTATCTATTAGCCCTACTCTATCTAGTAGTCCAGCAGATGATGCAGCTATTACGTTTATATCTACTATTAGAGTGTCTTCTTATAAAACACGTTTTACAGATTATAATTTTAGTGGCGTTAGAAAATACGCTATTGTCGATGGCTATAATTTTCCAGCCCTATATGACGGCACAACATTTACAGTATTGCATAATGCCCCAATCGATGCTATGGGTGCTGCATTTGTAATAGAGCACAAAAATACATTATTTTTTGCTAAGGGCAGCAAGCTATTTTTTACTGCTCCTTATACTGATAATGATCTTTCAGCTACTTCTGGCGGCGGCATTATAAACATAACTGATAACATTAATGGCTTAAAGACCTTTAGAGAACAGTTATTTATTTTTACTGAATCTAAAATATTTCAGTTAAGTGGTTCTTCAATAGCTGACTTTCAGTTACAACCAGTCACCAGAGATATTGGATGTATTGAACCAGATTCTATACAAGAAGTAGGTTCTGACGTTATGTTCTTTGCTCCAGATGGTCTTCGTCTTTTAGGTGCAACTGATAGAGTAGGTGATTTTAATTTTGCAAATGTTACTAAGGTTATTCAATCAGAATTTAATGATTTAGTAAATCAAAGCTCAGAGTTTTGTAGTCTTACTGTAAGAGGAAAATCTCAATATAGATTATTTGGCTATAATGCTTCGTACACTAAAGAAAATGCTAAAGGCATTATTGTGACACAATTAGCAGAAGAAGGTGGTAGTGGTTATGCTTGTTCAGAACTTCAGGGTATACAGGCTAAAGTAGCTTCGAGTAGATACACGGGTGGTACTGAACTTTGTATGTTTTCAAACACAGACGGTTATTTATATCAAATGGAGTATGGCAGTAGCTTTGCGGGTAATGATATCAGTAGTACTTTTGCTACGCCCTATCTACCAATAAGCGATCCACGAATAAGAAAAACAATATATAAGATGTTTTTATATACTGATTCTATCAGTAGCATTAATATAAATGTTACTCCTAAGTTTGATTTCAGCTCTACGGAAAGCATTCAGCCAAATTCCATTAATTTGTCTAATATAACAGAAAGTGGTAATACTATTTTTTATTATGGGACAGCTACATACGGCGCTGCTAATTATGCGGGAGACCTAGATACAACAATAATTTCACAATTAATAGGTTCAGGTTTTACCGTTTCATTACTTTTTGAAACAAACGATACAAGCTCTCCATTTACATTGGACGCAGTGACTCTTGAATACACAAATAACTCTAGGAGATAAATAAAAATGGGAACCGGATATAAACGCGCTGATACCTCAAATAATATTGCTACGGGTAATATTATTAACGCTTCTGATTTAGACGCTGAATTTGATGCTGTAGAAGCTGCTTTTAATGCTGTTTCTGGTCATACACATGACGGAACTGCTGAGGAAGGTGGTCCCATTGTAAGTATCGGTCCTGCTCAGAATTTTGTCGTTGCAGCAGCAGCAGCAACACCAAAAGTAACTAACTTCATGGACCTTGGCTCTTCAGGTTTACAATTTAAAAATATTTATATTGATGGCCTAGCTTACATAGATGAGTTTGGAGAAGACACATTATTGTCTACAGATAAAAAAGTTCAGTTTAGAGACCCTGCTATTTATTTACATTCAAGTGTAGACGGTCAGTTAGATGTTGTTGCTGATGTAGAGATACAACTAGATTCCCCGACTATAGATATTAATGCGGCTACAGCTGTTACAATAGACACTGCTGCACTAACAATAACAGGATCAACAGATATTGTTGGTGATCTTGACATAGACAACATTAATGTAAATGGTAATACTATTAGTAGCACAGACACCAATGGAAATATTAACCTAACACCCGATGGTACTGGTTCTGTTGCTATTTCTAAAGTTGACATTAATGGCGGAACTATTGATGGAACCACTATTGGCGGATCAAGTGCTGCTGATGCTACATTTGCCACTCTAAATGTTGATGGGGGCGACATTGTACTATTCGAAAAAGCCGACCACTCCAGTATTCCAGAAGCTGGTAAAGGGTATCTTTGGGTTAAGTCAGATACTCCAAGTAGTCTTATCTTTACTGATGACGCAGGTACGGATTATAATATAACAGAATCCGTAAGCAGTACATCTGTAGTAGACGACACGACACCTCAATTAGGAGGTGACTTATATAGTAACGGATCAGATATTTATGTAGAAGATAATGATTCTGTTTACCTAGGGACAGACGGAGACTACCGATTATTTTATGATGGAACGAATTTAAATTTAAGAACTAGCAATAGCTCTAGAATTTTATTTCAGTACAATACAGGTACTAGATATGATTTTTATATGCCTACTGGTGATTTGACTATTACAGGGGAATTACAGCAGGGTTCAGATGTGTCTATAAAAACAGACGTTGTCCCAATAACGGATGCTTTAGCTAAAGTACTCAATATTCGTGGTGTTACTTATAAACGAAAAGATCTAGAGTACTCAAGACGATACGCTGGTGTTATAGCACAAGAGGTAGAGTCTGTGCTACCAGAAGTAGTAGCTGTAAACTCCAGTGGTCTAAAATCAGTTGCGTATGGAAACATGGTGGGCCTTCTTATTGAGGCAATTAAAGAGCTTAAAAATGAAATAGACCAATTAAAGTCTTAGCTTATTTTTATTTTAAAGGTGCTATTGCATGTTTTTATCGGACTACTTATGGAACACACTACTTACGGCGTTGGCCGCAATAACTTTATGGTGGGTTAAATCTACTAAAACGGATATAGATACGCTAAGAACTTTAATTCATAAAACAAGAGAAGATAGTTCTAGAGATTTTGTCACTAAAGAAATGTTAAGAGATCATAATACTGAAATAACAAAACGACTAGATAGATTAGAAAGTAAAATTGACACTCTTGTTCTCAAGCTCACAAATAAATAAAGGATAAAGTAGATGGCTACACTTGCACAATTACAAAATAGTTTAAAAAATGCTCAAAACAATCTACAATATACCAAAGACCGAATTGCGGCTGGTATTCGAGACCCTTCTAATGGAGAAGTTGATGGCGCTAAAGAGGACGCAGAAAGACAAGCACAAAATTATCTGGTAAAATATCAAAAACAAATTGATGACTATACGGCACAAATAGCGCAGTTACAAGGTACGACTACTGGTACTACTGGTACTACTGCTACTACTGGTACTACTGGTACTACTGGTACTACTGATACTACTGGTACTACTGGTACTACTGATACTACTGGTGCTACTGGTACAGCAACTGGTACTGATGTTTCAATTGATCTTCTTCTGGGTTCACCGGAAGATGCTAGACGACTAGAGCAATTAATAAAATATGATCCTACCCAGTTAACAGATGAAGAAAAAACTGAGTTAGAAACCTTAAGAGGTAGGACACCTTTTGTAACTAGCGGTGGGGAAAGCTTTTCGGCTGAAGCGGCTACTTCCAAATATAGTGATCTTTTAAGACAGAGACCCGATACTTTAACAGATGCAGACAGAGAGTATATTGCTGAATACAGAGCTAAATATGGTTATGCATCTCCTATTCAACTAGCAGAACCTGAACAACCGGCAATTTTAGACAGAACAACAGCATTAATGGAGGGCGTTACCCCAGAAGGTGAGCCCTACTTAACAGATGCTATGACAGTAACAACAGAAAAAACAGATACAACAACTGACACAGGTCAATTTTTAGGTGGCACTACGGGTCAAATTTCAGCTCCCGTAGATAAAGATACAACATCAGCAAGTCAAACATCCGCAGTAGCTCCTACTGAACGAGACGCAGCTACATATACAGCTGCTACTATCAGCACCGATGTTAAAAAAGAGTTAGAAGCAATTGATCCTGCAACAGGAAAGTTATCAGAGGAAGCTAAGGCTGTTGCCGCACAGATGTCTCCCTCTGAACTTGCGCAACTAAATTTATCTGCAGCTCAATTAGATACAATTCGAGAGGTTGCTAATGTACCTGACCTTACAGTAGAAGAAGGTCAACTTGTTACGGGTGCAAAAGCCGATAAAAAACCTCAAGAGGAAGCAGCCCAGACATCCTATGAAAGCACCGTGCAGGCTGCTCAGGGTAGAATAGGAGCAGAAGAACTTATAAACGCAAGAGAAATGGGCTTGCAGATTGATGCACCTGTACAGGCTGTAGCTGCGTCTATGGATGCTCTAAATAAAGATGCATATGCTAGAGCAGCACAGGGTACTTTTGATGGCATTCTTGCTACTGCTGAGCAGGGTGTAGTAGAAGCTATGCAAACTGTGCAAGGTCAAATGGCACAGCTAATGGATCAATTTAATAATGGTACTCCTGCTTGGGCAGCAGGGGCTATGAGAGCAGCTAATGCTGCTATGGCTGCTAGGGGCATTGGAGGCAGCAGCATTGCAGGTGCAGCTATTATACAAGCAGCTATGGAATCTGCTGTTCCTATTGCTCAAGCTGATGCTGGTGCCTTTCAACAGATGGCTTTAACCAATCTTAATAATAAGCAGCAAGTATCTCTTGCTAATGCAGCAGCACAACAGAATATAACGCTAACTAATTTAAACAACAGACAGCAGGCAGCATTACAAAACTCAGCTAATGCTTTTGCATTACAGTCTCAAAATCTATCAAACCAACAATCTGTTGTATTAGCAAATGCACAGATTGCTGCTGCTGTTCAACAAAAGAATTTAGATGTAAGGACACAGACAGCACTAGCAAATGCTGCACGTTTTGCTGAAGTTAATAATATTAATCTAAGCTATAGGCAGCAGGCTAATTTACAAAGGTCTGCTGAAACGTTACAGATTGAAACTGCTAACTTAAGCAATAACCAACAGACTGCTCTTGCTAATCTACAAGTGAGAGCAGCACTTGTTGGGCAAGAGTTAACAAATGAACAACAGGCTAGAACCCTTAATGCTGCTAGAATTAGCGAGATTGCCAATCTTAATTTTTCAGCTGACCAACAGCGGGCAATAGAAAATGCCAGACTTGCCCAGACAGTTGATTTAGCTAATCTTACAAATAGACAGGCTAAAGTTATGGCCGATGCAGCAGCTATGTCTCAGATGGATTTGACTAATCTTAACAACAGACAACAAGCCGCTGCACAGAACGCGCAGTCATTTCTACAAATGGATTTGTCTAACCTAAGTAATCAACAACAAAAACTCATGTTTGATGCGCAGGCTTTAGTAAATACCATGCTGTCCGATCAAGCAGCAGAAAATGCTGCTGAACAATTTAATGCTACCAGCGAAAATCAAGTAACTCAATTCTTTGATTCTTTAACGGCAACCATTAGTCAATTTAATGCTAATCAAGCTAATGCTATCAGTCAGTATAATGCTGGCCAAGCTAATGCTATGGCTCAGTTTAATGCTAATTTATACCAGCAGTATCAACAGTATAACGCTTCAAATGCTTTGGTTGTTGACCAAAGTAATGCTACATGGCGTAGACAAGTAGCTACAGCAGATACTGCTGCTATCAATAGGGCAAATGAATTAAATGCTCGTTCTACTTTAGAACTATCTACGTTAGCATATAACAATATGTGGGGAATGTACAAAGACATGTTTGAGTTTGCTTTTCAAGCAGAGCAAGCAGATTTAACTAGAGCAAATAATATTCAAACAGCACAAATTAGTGCGACAGCAGCTGAGAATAGTGCTGCTGGCAGTGCTTTTGGTAGTATTGCAGGATCACTCATTGGCGGTGCTTTTAGTTTGTTTAGCGATATGAAATTAAAAACTAATATCAAGGAAGTTAAAGCATTCAAAAATGGAATTAAAATGTATACATGGGACTGGAAGAAAGAAGCTACAGACTTAGCAGACACTCGCCAAAAAGCAGGCTTCATTGCGCAGAATGTTTTAAAGATATACCCAGACCTTGTAGTTAAAGATGAAGATAGTGGCTATCTTACTGTAAATTATGGCGGAGTACTAAAGAAATGTATGGCTTAGGTAAATCATTATATAAGAAATATTTAGATAGATATGAAACTGAAGGTAGAAACCTTGTAAAGCCACCCCCTGTAAAGAAGTTTAATAGGGGTGGTCTTATGGGGGCAGCTGCAATGGCATCTAAACATACCGTTCCCGATGCACCAAAAAACAACATTAATGACAATACAGCCCTAGCAGCATTTTCCTTATTTAAAAGCTTCAATGAGGATTTTAAGAAGTAATGAAATATACAATAGACGAACTACAGGAATTTCAAGAGCCAAGCTTTTCTGCTCCTATTCCCGGTATGGGATTAACGGCAAAGCTAGGGTCACGTCCTTGGGATCAACCTCCTAAGTATCCCAGTGTAGCTGAAGCATTAGATTACTATACAGATACTCTTTTTAGTAGGGGTGGTGTTTCTTTCGTTGCTGATGCTCTGCAAGCGGGTAAGTCAGCCATTGATGTAGCAGAAGCAGTTACTATGGATGGAGTTCAAAATGGAAATCATACGATAGATGTTGGTGTTTTAATCCTACCTGCTGTTGCAGAAGGCATTAACATGATCGGCAATATGATGGGCCTTGAATTTGAAGTTGGTAATGAAGATGGTACAAGTGTTGTATCAGATAGTATGCTTGGGCTAATTGCTAATCGTATGTCAAAGAGCATTGAAAAGGATAGAGGATTAGCTGATGTTCTTAATCTAGACGACTTTGAATTATCTGATGAAGATATGCAGTACTTAGATATGGAAGATTATGAAACGCAAAGTCCCGAAGAGCTTCCTATGGCTGATGATGAAATGCTGGTAGAAGCCATGCAAGAAGAAGCCCCTGCAATCCCAGCAGGGCAAGGTTTAATGTCAAGGAGATCATAGATGGGAAGTTCTTTTTGGTCATCATTTGCGGCAGCTGCTGCACCACAAATCATTAAGGGCCTAACAGGAGAAGACGGTAAACCTAAAGGCGTTTTTGAGGGTTATGATAAAGAAACTGAAAACCGCTTTGATAAGTATATAGCAAAAAGAAGACAAGATGTTGAGGCTGCATATAATAGTTATAAGGCAGACTTTGACTTTTGGGATGAGGCAGCTACTAATTTAGCGTATGCTGTTGGTGAAGGCACTGATCCTCAAAACTCATTAACAGGCATGGAATTTGCTGCTCAGACCTTAAGAGGCATGACTAAATCTCAAGCTAAAGACCTTATGAATCAGTTTAAAGCTCTTCGAGAAGAAGGCACAAACATTAGAGAGTTGCTGGGCGATAGACTTAATAGAAATGAAGTAACAAGAGAGCAGCGTAAATTAACTGCTAATGATGTTGCAAAGATGCAGTTAGGTGGTGGCTTTAAATATCAAGAGAAACCTTTTAATTTACGTGAAAATCAATCTCCCATTAGAAGATTACTTTCAGACACGTTTGGTCTATATAAAGAAACAGATGAAGCAGCCGCAAAAAAACTTATGGAGAAACAGAGGGAGGGGATTAGAGGTGGGCTTGTAGACTACGATAAGGTTGCTGGAGATACTCCTTTCGGAGAGGCTAGGCAATCTCTTTCTCTTGATCCATCTATGCTTAGGACTAAAGCAGAAGTACGAGAAGAACAGAAAAGTATATATACCACTGAAACTGCAAGAATTTTAAACTTAAACACCACAGAAGAATATGCTTTAAACGCGAGGAAACGTGCCGAAGAACATGCAAATCTTAACAGAGAGCAGCTGCTGCGAAATGCTAAAACGCCACAAGAAAAAGAGGCAGCAATCGCTGCCATAAAGGAACACCAAGACCAACAATCTATTTTAAACGCAGACGCTACAGCGGCTGCTACGTTTGCTAATGGTGTAAAGGAGTCTACTAGAACAATTAACAATAAATACAATCTAGGCGAGGGTCTAAACCAAAAAGTAAGCCAACTTACTGAGGGTCAACAACAGACGTATATTAAGGATATTCAATTAGGCAGGACACAAGCTATGGTAAATGCTTTGTTTAGTGTTCCTCAAGAAGCTATTTCTTTAGTACAATATGGTTCTTTTGGGGCAGGTGGTGTCTCAGAAGATATGTTTGAGGCGGCTAAAAAACATGTGCAGATACTTAGACAAGGGCAAAAAATTGCTGGTTCAGGTGCTTCGGCATACGAAAAATATATGGCTGGTGCTGAGGCCGTATTAGGGGATAGTTACAATCAAGAGACTGCAGATGTTTTAGCTAAACAGTTTCTTCTACCGAATCAGTTTGTATCATATACCAAAGGTCGGGACGAATATAAAAAGAGACAAGGTGAAATACAGGCGAAACAAGAAGAAAGTAGCACAAATGCAAGTGGAGTAGGTAAGGCAGTTGATACCACACAACCAACTCTTAGGGACAAAGTTGCAGCTAATAGAGCTGCAGCCAATGAACCTTCACGTTTTAAGGATAATCTATTTAGAACTTCGAGAGACAGGGCTATTTGGGAGGGCAATGAGGGGGGTTCCTCGGCTTCTACGGATAATAATAAAAATGCAGGGAAAGGGACTGCAAATAAAGCAGAGGAGAAAAAAAAGCTAGCCGTTCCTGAAGCCCGTAAGGCTGAACCTCTTGTGTCAAGAAGGTCTGAACAAATTTCAGAAGAAGAGTATAACACACGCTTATTGGACACCTTCAAAGAAGAAATTAGAAGTGCAGAAGGCTTTAAAAACACTGCACATATACCCACTAAAGGTGATAAGCCTACTATAGGCTTTGGTTTTACTACAGGTGTACAACTCGGCGATACGATGACGAAAGCCCAAGCTGAAAAGCGTCTTGATACGGAAGTAAAGAGTAGACTACAGAACATTAGAAAGTATATACCAGACTTTAACAAATTCCCTCAAGATGTTCAGGTAGCTTTATTCTCTTCGTGGTACAGAGGTTCTCTAAGAGGAAGCCTTGATACAATTGATCTTATAAACAAGGGGGAATATGCAAAAGCGGCTGCTGAGTTCCTTAACAATAAGGAGTACGAAGATGCAGCTGAAAGAGGAAGACCCGGCATACGCAAACGTATGAAAAAAACTGCGGATGCACTCAGATCAATGGCTTAATTATTTATACCAAGGGATTAATACATGCCTCTTACATTTGACCTAACGGCATTACCTGCCTATTCTGAAATAATGGGCGAAAAAACAGACCCCACTGTAGATACAGCTGTACAAGACCCTTTGTCTTCTACACAAGATTATCT
>Ga0208160_1000198_pt1 | contig 29461 bp, 37 predicted proteins | sample CB_VirMetaG_FD_184536 | JGI IMG/M metagenome (GOLD analysis project Ga0208160, IMG submission 184536) | Freshwater to marine saline gradient viral communities from Chesapeake Bay - CB_1504_1 Viral MetaG (SPAdes) (version 4) | ecosystem: Environmental > Aquatic > Marine > Coastal | place: USA... | reverse complement strand
CAGATCAATACTTCATTATGACTGATTGTCCTGATGGAATGAAACACTTTGTAAGATCACCAATGAAAAAAGCTGTTGAAGGCGATTTTGAATCTGGTAATCTAAGATACAAAGTTAGAGAAAGATATTCTTTCGGTTTCACTGACTGGAGAACTATCTACGGTTCAGAAGGAGCTGCATAATAATATAATCATACTAGGCGTAGCAATACGCCTAGTATTTAACCCTAAGACTTCGAAAGAAGACTACTAAGGAGGTAGACTATGGGAACAACTACATTTTCTGGTCCTATTAAGGCTGGAACAATTAAAGATACAACTGGAACTACTTTAGGTTCAGATGTAAAAAACACTGGTCAAGTTGTAATGTGTCAATCACAAGCAGTAACTCAAGCTGATGGTACAACTAATATTGTAATTCCTGCAAACTCACAAATCGTAGCTATTGAATTATCAGTAGACGTAATTTGGGATGGAGTAGCAAGTACAGCTGGCATTGGTTGGACTGGTGATGCAACTGCATTAACAGCAGCAACTGCTGTAGCAGGTGGAACATTAGGAATAATTTCTGCAACTGCTGGAGCTGATGCAACTAGAGTTAATAACTGGGCTGATGTTGGAACTACTGACAGAAGAATTCTTGTAACAAGCACAAACACAGGTGCTGGTGAAGGTTTTATAACTGTTAGATATGTTCAAAACAACAATTTAAGTTAATATTGAATTAAGGGGGTCTTCTAAGAAGACCCTCTTTATAGGAGATATAATGTTTGAAAGTTTAAGTAGATTAGGTAAAGCTTTAGAAAACTTTAAATTAGATAGAGATACAGATAAAGATAAAGAAGATGAAAAAACTTCTTTAGAAGAATATTTAGATTTTCAAAAAGCAAAAGAAGAATTTACACCAACAGAAGAACAAAAATCTGTTATGACTATGGAAGATTACCCAGGTCAAACAAAATCAGGTGAAGAAATATTAGTAGAACAATCAAAACAAGAAAAAAAAGAAGATGAATTAGATAAAAAAATAAAAGATATTCAAAAAGTATTAACTTCGTTTGGTGAAAAAGCTGAAGATGTAACAGTATTAAAACCAGAAATTATTGTAGATGATCCCGCTAAATCAAAAAGTATGAATTTACAACCTTTAGATTTAGGAGGATTAGCTCAAAAACAATATATATCTAGTTTTTTACCAACTTCTTCTAGCCAAACAAACAGAGTTGATGTACTATTACAACAATTAAAAAATTTAGGATTATAATAAGGAGGAAAATATGGCAGGATCAGATATTAAAGTAGTTAGTGCTAATCAAGCTTCTTTATCTAATACATCTTCTAATGTAGCTATTACAGTTACTTTAGTTAATGGACCTACAAGATTAAAAGGTTTCATTGCAGAACCTACTTCTACTGCTGGTGTATTAACATTTAAAGATGGCGGAACTGATGTATTTGAAATTAACACAGGAAACGTTGATGCTGGAGCATCTACTTTTCAATTAAATCTTCCAGAAGAAGGTGTTAAGTTTAATACAAATTGTCAAGTTTCAGCAACGATTGCAGGTGCTAATGTATCTACTATTCAAGGTGTTACATTATTCCACGCATAAGGATAATTTATGGCAACATCAGGAACAGCAACATTTAATTTAACAGTTAATGATGTTATACAAGAAGCGTATGATAGAATAGGAGGTGATCCTATTTTAGGATACGATGTACGTTCTGCTAGACGTAGTTTAAATATTATGTTTAGTGATTGGGCTAATCGTGGTTATAATCAATGGACAGTTGAATTAAAAGATTTATCATTAACTCAAGGTACTAATACTTATGTACTTGATTATGATACAATAGATATTATTAATGCAAATATTTTAGATGGAACTACTGAATATTCAATGACACGTTTAGGTGTTAATGATTATGCTGCTATATCTAATAAAACTTCTCAATCTAGACCTACACAATTTTATTTACAAAGATTAAATACTCCTCAAGTTTTAATTTATCCAACACCTGATCAAGCTTATACATTAAGATATTATAGAATGAGAAAGATACAAGATATTACAGCTTCTACTGTTAATGGAGTAGAACAAAATATTGATATACCATTTAGAGCTTTTGAATGTATGTGTGCAGGTCTTGCTTATTATTTATCTAAAAAAAGAACTGGTATAGATCAAGCAACTAGAGCTGAATTAAAATTAGATTATGAACAAGCGTATGAAAGATTAATAGCAGGAGATGACTCACCATCTACTAGAATATTACCTAGTACGAGTTATTATAATTAATGGCTAGATTTGCAGATAGAAGTAATAAACCTCATAGAGCACCACATACTAAATTTTCTGGTGGTAAATATGCTTTAGCTATATCTGATCGTTCTGGTTTAGAATTTCCATATAATGAAATGGTATTTGAATGGAATGGAAGTTTTGTTCATATATCAGAATTTGAAAAGAAACAACCACAATTAGATTTAACATATTTTACAGATGCTGAATCTTTAGAAAATGCAAGACCACAAGCTAATTTATCAGCTACTGGAGGTGTTCCAAATCAAATTACTGTAATATATCCTTCTACATCAGGATCTATTTCTAATGTTGGTGTCGCACAAGCAAGCACAAATTTGTTACAAACTGCTTTAGGAAGTGTTACAGTGTCTACATGACAAATCAAAAAAAATTAGGAGTTATGATCGCAACTCCTTGTTATGGCGGTCAATTAACAGAATCATATCTACATGGTATTTTAAATGCTATAACTGAAGCTAATAAAAAAGGAATACAATTACATTTAAATACTATGGGTAATGAAAGTTTAATTACTAGAGCTAGAAATACTTTAGTAAGTCAATTTTTAGATGCTGATAAAAAAGATCCAAATAAATTTACACATTTAATGTTTATAGATAGTGATATAGGTTTTGGTGGGGAAGCTATAATGAGATTATTAGAAAGTGATTATGACGTAGCTTGTGGAATATATCCTAGAAAATCAGTAGATTGGAATACTGTTAAATCTCATGCAGAAAAAGGTGATTTAGAAAATTTAGAACAAAAAGCTTTAGGATATAATTTAAATTTTGCAAATCCTTTAAATATAGAAGTTAAAAATGGATTTACTGAAGTATTAGACGCAGCAACTGGTTTTATGTGTATTAAAAAAGAAGTATTTTATAAAATGATTGAAGCTTATCCTAATCTTAAATATACTTCTGATCAAATAATAAATAATGAAAGATTTAGTAGTGACAATTGTTATGCATTTTTTGACTGTATTATTGATGAAAAAAGTAATAGATATTTATCAGAAGATTATGCTTTTTGCAGATTATGGCAAAAAATCGGTGGAAAGATATATGCTGATTTACATAGTCCTCTTACGCATTATGGTACATATGCATTTAGAGGTCATGTATGGACTAAGTTTAAAATTGAAGGAGTAGAGCCAAATGCCAATGACGTACAGCAGCCTAAAGAATGATATTCAAGTTTGGGCAGAAAATACAGGAACTGATTTTACAGCACAATTAGATACCTTTATTGGTAATACTCAACAAAAATTATCTAGAGAAATTGATCCTACAGGTTTTAATGAAAATGTAACTTCATCTACTTCTATAGGAGATAGGTTTGTAACACTTCCATCAGCAATTGAACCTATGCTTTTAAATTATTTAAATATAATAGACAGCTCTGGTAATAGAGTATTTTTAGAAATCAAGCCATTAGAGTATTTACAAGAGTATTGGCCTGATGCTTCTTTAACTGGTCAACCTAGGTATTTTGCTAATTTTGATGATACTACACTATATTTAGCTCCAACACCAGATGCTGTATATACTATGGAGTTAGGCTATCAAGGTAGAATTAATCCATTATCTAATACTAACACTACTAATTGGTATACTGAAAATGCTTCTGACGCTTTATTATATGGTTGTTTATCTGAAGCAAATCTCTTTACAAAGAACATGGAAGACTATAATATATACAAACAAAAGTATGTCGAAAGTGTGGCTGCTATTAATAACGAAGCTCGTAGAAACAGAAGAACTGACTACAAGTTTCCAGGTAGTCCACTAGGCGAAAACACATTAACTGGAGGACAATAAATATGGCAATAGAACAAGCGATAACAGTGTCGTTTAAACAAGACTTAATGTCGCCTGGTGCAAACTTAGAATCAGCTACATTAAAGTGCGCACTTTATGACAACACTGCAACTTTAAACCAAAATACTGCAACGTATATTACTGCAAATGAAATTTCAGATAGTGGTACTAATTATACAATTGGCGGTGCAACATTAACTGGTGTTACTATCTCTACAGATGGTACTACTGCAATTTTTGATGCTGATAACGTTTCTTTTGCAAACGCAACTATTTCAGCTCAAGCTGCATTAATTTATAATTTTACTAATGCAAATGCATCAATCGCTGTATTAGATTTTGGTGGAGTAAAAACATCTACTAACGGTACATTTGAGTTACAGTTTCCTAACGCTGACGCTACTAACGGTTTAATAAGAATAGCATAAGGAGATAATTCCTTATGTCTACACCATGGAGTAGTGGTAATTGGAATTTTGGAACATGGAATGACTCTGCGGGTGGCGCAGTCATTAGTGGACAAAGTGTAACTACTTCTCTTGGAAATACATCTGTTTTTTCAGAATTAAGAACTGGTTGGGGAAGACAAACTTGGAGCTCTTTTGAGTGGAATACAGGACCCGATGCTTTTATTCCATTAACAGGAAATCAAATTAATTCTGCAAATGGTGATCCTACAATTGTTGCATCTTCATTATCTAATATTATAGGTGAACAATCAAACATAAATGATGGTAGTTTTATTGTTATAGGTAATTCATTATTTAATGTTATAGGAGAAGAAATAACTATTTCTGTAAATGATATAGTAATTGGTGAAGGAACCAGTGTTACAATATCCGGTCAACAATTATCTATTAATTTAAATGCAGGTTTAGGTTGGAGTAGAGATGAATGGAATGAAGGTGCATGGAATGAAGATTTAACAGGAATAGTATCTGGTTCTGGTGTAGTATTTATAGAAGATGGACAAGGATTAACTGCATCAGTAAATAATGTAGCAGTAGTAGGTAACGCACCTATTGTAATTAGTGGAGAAGATTTAACTGTTTCTAAAGGAAATGTTACATTAAGTACAAATAATTTTATATCAATTAATGGAGAGCCTTTAGTTGCCGCAACAGTAGATAGTTTTGCTGTAGCTGCAGGAGGATCTATAACTATAAATACTCCTACTTTTGAAGCTAATGTAGAAGTATCAAATATCAATGTAGGTAGTGCTGCATTTACAAGTATTACTGGTCAAGAATTAATTGTTAATTTAGGTAATGTTTCTACAACTTCTGAAAACTTTATTTCTATTACAGGAGAAGAATTAACTACAACTGTTAATACTATTACTTTAAGTACAGATCAAATATTAACACTTACTGGAAATGGAGTAACTATTAGCTCTGCAAGTATAGTACCTAATAGTGAGAACTTTATATCTATTGAAGGAAATCAAGCTAATTCTAATGTTACATCTCTTAAATTTTGGGATCCAATTACAGGAAATATTACTGAAACTTGGACTAATATTCACTAGACAAATGATGTCAAATATATATTATTTACATTATTTAAAATATGGAGTATAAAAAATTATGCCATCAAGTTATACATCGAGATTAAAATTAGAGAGACAAGCTTCTGGAGAAAATTCAGGAACTTGGGGTGATTTAGTTAATTATGTTTTTAATAGAATTGATTCATCAGTAAAAGGTTATCAATCAGTTGACGTTGCAGGTTCTGCTAATGTTACTTTAACTTCAAACAATTCAACATCTAACACAGATGATTCATCAACAGATGACCAAGTACATAATGCAATATTAGAATTTACTGGTGCATTAACAGGAGATATTAATGTATTTACTGATGCAGTAGAAACTAAATATATTGTATTCAATAATACAACTGGTTCACAAACTTTAACTTTTGGTCCAACAGGTGGAACTGGTGTAACTCTTAAACAAGGTGCTAAAACTATAGTATATACAGATGGAACTACTATGGTTGATGTAATGGCTGATTTAGGTGATATAGCTATGACATCTGTAACTTCTTCAGGGAATGTTGCTGGTACAAATATTAATGGTTCAGCAGTAATTTCTACTGGAAATGTTGCTGGTACAAATTTAAATGCTACTGCTAATGTAATTTCTATTGCAGGATCAGCTCCTAATGTTGCTTCAACAACAGCTAATGCTGATATTCTTTTATCGCCTAATGGAGTTGCTGGAAGAGTTACATTTAATGGTGGTGGTAAAATTCAACAAACAGCTGAAAAAATTACAAACTCAGCTACTGCTGCAACAGGAACAGTTAACTACGATGTAATTACACAAGCAGTATTAAATTATACTACAGATGCTTCAGGTAACTGGACATTAAATATTAGAGGTGATGGTTCTAATTCATTAGATTCAATTATGGATACAGGTGAATCTATAACTATTGCTCACATTGTTAAACAAGGTGGAACTGCATATTATAATTCAGCGGTACAAATTGATGGATCCTCTGTTACTCCAGAATGGCAAGGTGGTTCAGCACCAACAGGTGGCAATACTAATTCACTTGATGTATATTCTTATACGGTTATCAAAACTGGAGCAGCTACATTTACAGTTTTAGCATCGCAAACACAGTTTGCGTAAGGAAAGGATTAGAGATTAAAATGGCAACATTTGCTAAGTTAGATGAAAATAACGTAGTATTAGATGTTACTAAAGTTGCAGATTCTGATACGGCATTAAATGGTGTTGAAGATGAGGCAACAGGAATTGCTTTTTTAACTAACCTTACAGGTTATTCTAATTGGAAACAAACTTCATATAATACTGCAGCTAACAAATATTATAATCCTGATGGAACATTAGCTGATGATCAAACAAAAGCTTTTAGAGGAAACTACGCCATAATTGGTGGAAGTTGGGATACTATAAATAATATATTTGTTACTGCAAAACCCTTTCCAAGTTGGACTTTAAATGTTACAACTGCAACATGGGACCCTCCTGTAGCATTTCCTGATTCAGATGGAAATTTTACATGGGATGAAAATAATCAACAATGGGTAGGAGCATAATATGCCATTAATAGGAACTAGAGGAGCTGGATCAGGAAAAGGTTTCGGATTTACTTCTGGAGGTAAAAAAAGAATTGTAGCAACAGGTGGAACTGTTACTGAAGACGGTGATTTTAAAATTCATACATTTACATCAGGTGGAACTTTTACGGTAACTGAAGCACCAGCTGGCGAAACTGTAGATTGGTTAGTTGTCGCTGGCGGTGCTGGTGGTGGTAGCCGATTGGGAGGCGGAGGAGGAGCAGGAGGAATGCGTTTCTCTTATCCTAATCCAGAAGGCTCAGGGCAACCTGTAACTGCAACTTCATACCCTATTTCAGTCGGTGGTGGCGGAGGTGGTTCTACTAACCAAGGTTCAAAAGGTGGTTCTGGAGGTGGTTCTTCAGGATTAGGTTTCTCAACATCTGGCGGCGGAGGCGGTGGCTCATGGTCTAGTCTTTCAGGTAATCCAGGGGGATCAGGTGGAGGCGGCGGCGGAAACGGCGGCGGAGGTGGTTCTGGAAATTCAGGGGGATACTCTCCAGCTGAAGGAAAACCTGGTGTACCTACACAATCAGAAAATTCATCAGGCGGTGGCGGAGGTCACGCTAATACAGCAACTCCAGCTCCAGGTTCTCAAGGAGGACAAGGTACTGCATTAACTATAAGAGGTTCATCTCAATTCACTGCAGGTGGCGGTGGAGGATCAGGTCGTCCAGACCAAGGTAACCCTCCAGGTGGCCAAGGCGGTCAAGGCGGAGGCGGCGCTGGAACAAACAGTCCAGAAGTAATGATTACATCAGGTCAACCAGGTGACGCCAACACAGGTGGTGGAGGCGGTGGCGGAGGCTTTACTCCTCCTAACATTGGTCTTAATGGTGGCTCAGGTGGTTCAGGTATTGTAGTTATTAGATACAAATTCAAATAATATAACATATGGAATCTCAAGAGATTACCCTTTCAAAATTAAGTCTTATTATAGGTAATATAAGAACACCTAATTCTAAAATAGATAATGACAAAATAAGTGAAAGTCTTAAAAAAGATTTAGATAAAGCTACATTTGATGTAACTAATAAAACTTATGATATACCTTTAACTTATCATGGCCAACATTCTTGGATTCTTGATTTAATTAGACAACAAGTTTATGCTTATCAAAATTTATCTATTGTAAATAATAAAGTTTGGGCAAATATAGAAAACTTTAATGAAATATCTGTTACAAGAAATAATTTAAATATACAAGATATTCAAAATCAACCTACTCATACTTTAATATATATTTTACAAGCAGGAGATAATGCTGGAGAATTGGTTTTAAAATATAAAAAACCAAATCAAAAAATTTATGTAGACACTTGTCATGTTCAACAGGGAAACTTTTATGTTTTCAATTCTAATATAGACTATTATTTTTCTAAAAACTTAGATGAAAAAAATAGAGAATACATAACTTGGACTTGCGTTGAACAATAACATAAATGATTTTAAAAAACTATTATTATTACTTCACTAGAGGTATACCTGATAAAACCTGTGATAATATTGTAGAAAAACTTTATTCTAAAAATCTTCATAAAGGTACAATAAAAGGTGGTAGTATAAAAGTTAGAAACTCTGATGTTATATTTTCTGATGATCCAGAATTGTATGATCTTATTAATCCTTTTATACATCATGCAAATAAAGAAGCAGATTGGAATTTTCAATGGGATTTTACAGAATCTTTTCAATTTACAAAATATAAACTAAATCAATATTATAATTGGCACCAAGATAGTTCACCTGAATGTTATCCAGATGATCATAAGTATGTTAACTATAGAGGTAAGTATAGAAAACTAAGCACTGTTGTTGCTTTATCTGATGGATCTAAATATAAAGGTGGTGAATTTCAAATGGATTTTAGAGATAAACCTATGAAAGATAAAAAAGAAATAAAAGATGTTCGTAGAATTGTTACAATAAAAGAACTAAGACAAAAAGGGACAGTAATTGTATTTCCATCTTTTATGTGGCATAGAGTTAAACCTGTTATAAGTGGGACTAGATATAGTTTAGTTTCTTGGTCATTAGGAGCACCTTTTAAATAAAATGAAAACTGAATTTGATAAAAAAGGTTATGTTATTGTTAGAAAAGCTGTTTCAAAAGATACAGCTAAATTTTTATATAATTATCTTTTATTAAAAAGAGAAGTTACTAAATTTTTATATTATCATAAATATAAACATGTTTGTATTGATACTTATGGAGGTTTTGAAACAGAAAAAGATATGATTCCTGGCACTTATAGTGTGTATGCAGATATAGCAATGGAAACTTTACTATTAGCTATAAAACCAAAACTAGAAAAAGCTATAAAATGTGAAGTTTACCCTACTTACACTTATGCAAGGCTTTATAAAACAGGTGACATCCTTAAAAGACATAAAGATAGATTTAGTTGCGAGGTGTCTACAACTATTCTTTTAGGTGGTAATGAATGGCCTATCTATGTTGCTAAAAATAAAAGAACTAATACTAAAGGTGTTAAAATAGATTTAAAACAAGGAGATATGTTAATTTATAAAGGATGTGAAAGAGAGCATTGGAGAGAGAAATTTGAAGGACTACATTGTGCTCAAGTTTTTTTACATTATAATAAAATAACTTCAGAAGGAGCTGAAGAAAATAAATATGACAGAAGACCTTATGTTGGAATCCCAAGAGAATTCCAAAAACCTAAATAAATTATTTGAAAGATATTTAGAGGATATAGAATATCCAACTAAAGAACAACAAAATGAATTGTGGAATATATCAGGGATTCTTAGAAATAGATTAAACCAAAAATTAAAATTTGATACTAGACCTATTCAAAAAGAAGGTTTTAAAGTAGGAAGTTTTAAAAGTAAAGCAGACAAAATGGTTTTTTATTTAAATAAAAAATGGATCATAATTGATATGGAAGAGTTGTTTTTTTATGTAAAAAATAATAATTTAAAAGATATAAAGATAGAGGAGTTAATAAATAAATTAGACTGGAATATAACAATATGATTTTAATAGACCACCATATTGAAGATGTAGCTTTAACTGATTATTTTTTTATAGAAGGCACTATGGATATAGATGCAGAGTATTTTATTAAAAAAATTAAAGAAGGTTTTGATCAAAATACTAATATGGGGTTCAAAACAAATATTAGAGATTTAATGACTTCTTATACTTATTTTAATGACGATGAAGAGTTTTCAAAAATATTAGATATATTTATAAAATATATAGATGAAAGAATTAGATTAAATTCTTATTTATTACAAGATTCTTGGGGTTATTGTGTTAGAACAGGAAATAGGACTCAGTTCCATAATCACTCACCTGCTATATGGTCAGGGGCTATTTATTTAAATGATCATCCTCAAACATTAGATTTCCCAACGATTAAAAGAAAAATAAAACCAGAAAAAGGTAAATTTGCATTATTTTCTTCTTTTTTAAATCATGGGTGTAAAAGACATAGACATAAAGATACAAAATGGGGAATGAGTTTTAATTTTTCTTCTACTTTTAAAGGAAGAGATGATAAAAGATAAACCATTATTAACTAAACCTTTTTTAAATTATTTTAAAACAGTAGATAACAGAGATAAAACTTATCTTGAAATAGGTTCTGGTTATTCAACATTATATTTTGCAAAATATTTTAAAAAAATAGTAAGCCTTGAAAATGATAAAAAATGGTTCAATAAAATTAAAAAACAAAAATTTAAAAACGTAGATTTGAAACTATTTAATAAAAAAAATATAGGGGATCTTTTAATTAAAGAACTTAATAAAAAACCAGATTACGTTATGATTGATAATGACCCTAGCTACATAAACAGGTTTGATTTTGCTAAATTTGTTGATGAAAATAGAAAAAATGATTTTATAATATTACTTGATAATGGTCTTTGGAATTTAGATGCATTTAATTATTTAAGACAAAGGTATTTATGTTTAGACTTCTTTGGTAAAAGGTATGATGATAAAGTTTCAGTAACTTCTGTTTTCTTCACTGAAAAAAACTATAAACATTTATACGAATGAAGTTAAAAGAATATAAGTTACCTTTTGATTCTTTTATAGGAGGTTGGTTTATAGATAATAAAATATGTGATAATTTAATTTCACTACATCAACAGAATAAAGAATATACCCAAGAAGGAAGAATAATGTATGATGACGTGGAATCTGTTAATAAATCTATTAAAGATTCAAATGATTTAATTTTAGCACCTAATTATTTTAATCATCCTGTAGGTGAATATAGAATTGCCTTACAAAAATGTTTAGAAAAATATATTAAAAAATATAAATATGTAAATGGTTATGCTAAATTTAATGTAAAAGAAAATTATTCAATTCAACATTACCCACCAAAAGGTGGCTATAAAGTATTTCATTTTGAAAATGCACAAAAAGAAACATCTCAAAGAGTGCTTGTATTTATGACTTATTTAAATGATGTAGAAAATGCAGGTACAGAATTTTTTTATCAAAAGCTAAAAACACCTTGTAAAAAAGGATTAACTTTAATATGGCCCGCTGCATTTACTCATACTCATAAAGGAATTGTAAATAAAAAGAATGAAAAGTATATTGTAACAGGCTGGTTTTCTTATATATAAAAATAGCACTATATTTTTATAATTTTTGTTATATAATTTATAAATTATGCCATTAACTCAATTGAATTTTCAACCTGGTTTAGATACTGAAAACACCGAAACAGGTGCGGAAGGTAGATGGACAGATTGTGATAAGATTAGATTTAGAAAAGGTTTACCTCAAAAAATAGGTGGATGGACTAAATTTAGTCAAGATTATTATGTAGGACGACAAGCAGGTATAGCTTCTTGGATAAGTTTAGATGGTACTCGTTATCAATGTATTGGAGGAGATAAAAAAGTTTATACATATAGATCAGGAGATAACCAAGATATTACTCCTATTAAACAATCTAACAGTTTAACTTCTGTATTTACTACTACGGATACTAGCTCTAATGTAATAGTTAATCATGCCTCTCATGGCGCAACTTTAGGTTCATTTATAACCATATCTAATGTATCAGCAAATGTAGGAGGTATTACTATTTCTGATTTAGAAAATGAATTTGAAATAGTCCAAATAAATAATTCAAGTGCTTATACTATAACTACACCAGGTACAGCTACTTCTACAGTAACTGATTCAGCAAATGCTGATATATCTTATCAATTAAATATTGGTCCTACTACTCAAACTTTTGGATATGGTTGGTCAGCTGGTACATATTCAGAAAGTACTTGGAATACTCCTAGAACTACATCAGAAGTTACTCTTGATATGAGACAATGGTCTTTAAACAATTGGGGAGAAGATTTAATTTTAACTCAAAGAGATGGAGCTACTTATGAATGGGATGAATCAGCAGGTATGACTGATAATAGAGCTACACAAATAGCTAATGCTCCTACTGCTTCTACGTTATCTTTAGTATCTACAGAAACTAGACATTTAATTTGTATGGGAACAGAAACTACTATAGGTACACCTGATACACAAGATAAATTATTTATAAGATGGTCAGATCAAGAAAATTATAATTTTTGGTTTGCTAACGCAACTAACTCAGCAGGCTCTCAAAGAATTGCTGGAGGTTCTGAAATAAGAACAGCTAAACCAGCAAAAGGAACTATACTTGTATGGACAGATACAACATTACATTCAATGTCTTTTATTGGTCCACCTTTTATATTTGGTTTTCGTCAACTCGGTAATGATTGCGGAGCTATTGGATTGAATAGTGCAATTGTAATAGATGACGTAGCTTATTGGATGTCCGATGGGCAATTCTTTAGATTTGCTGGTGCTGTTCAAGAAATACCTTGTCCTATATTAAATCATATATTTGATGATATAAATAAAACTCAATATGCTCAAGTTTATGCTGGTCAAACTTCTGACTTCTCTGAAGTTATTTGGTATTATTGTTCAGCTTCATCTAATTTTATTGATAAATATGTAATCTATAATCATTTAGAAAATAGTTGGTATTTTGGTAATTTATCAAGAAGTACATATATAGATAATGGAGTAGAATTAAATCCTTTAGCTACAGAATATTTTGCTAATTCTACAGCTAATACATATTCAACTATATATGGTTTAACACCTGGTCGTTCTTTAATCTATCGTCATGAAGATGGCGTTGATGCTGATGGATCAGCGATCACTGCTTACATACAATCAGGTGATGGTGACATTGCTGATGGAGAAACATTTACTTTTATAAATAAAGTTATACCTGACTTTAAAAATCAAACTGGTAATGCTACTATTACTTTATCAGCTAGAGATTATCCTAATAGCTCTAAGACTTCAGGAGAGGTTATAACGGTCTCAAATACGACAGCTTTTTATAATTCTAGAATACGAGGTAGACAATCTTCCATTAAAATAGAAAGTGACGAATTAGGTAGTAATTGGCGATTTGGTACATTAAGAATCAATGTAAGACCAGATGGAAAAAGATAAATATAAGATTAGATTAGCTCGTATAGATGACGCTGTTAGAATACGAGAATTACTTAAAACATGGCTAATAGAAGCTCCATTTAACTTTGGAAACACTAATAATAAAAAAGCTCTTGAAAATATAATATTTTACATTCGTAATAGTTTTGTTATAGTAGTGGAATATGAAAATAATATTGTAGGAACTATGGCTGCTACAATAGACGAAACTTGGTATAGTGACAAAAAGTTTTTAAGAACTTTATGGTTACATATGAATCCTAAGTATCGAAACTTTCATATCTTTAAAGCTATAATGTTAGTTTTTAAAGAATACGCATTAGCTAGAAAAGTTACAGCGATATGCGAAATATTTCAAGGTAAAGACGTTGAAAGAAAACACAACGCCTTTGTCAAATTAGGATATAAAAATATTGGAGGAACATATATAATCAATGGGTAGTATCTTTAAACCACAAACAACTGTTGTTCAAGCACCAAGTCAACAAACTGTTACTTCACAAATTCCTGAATACTTTAAAGAGATTCAAGAACGAACATTGCGTACAGCAGAAAATGTTTTTACACAACCTTATCAAGGCTACACTGGTCAACGTGTAGCTGGACTTACTCCACAAGAACAACAAGTTGCTAATGTCTATAGCACACAAATTTTACCACAAGCAGGACAGTTAGCTCAAATAGGAGCACAAACTTTTGATACTGCTACAATGCAACAATATATGAATCCATATCAAGAAGCTGTAATTCAATCAACATTATCTGATTTAGGAGAAGCTTATGGTCAACAACAAAGAGGAATGGCAGCACAAGCAATTGGTGCAGGAGCTTTTGGTGGATCTAGAGAAGGTGTTGAACGAGCTTTAGGTAGAGAAAGATATTTTGATCAAGTTTCTGATGTATCAAGTAGATTAAGACAAGCAGGTTTTGAATCTGGTGCACAAAGATTTGCTCAAGATAGAGCAGCACAATTACAAGCGGCACAATCTCAATTATCAGGACTTGCCGGAGCAGCACAAGGTTTAGCTCAATATGGTAGTTTAGCAAGAGGAATAGAACAAGCACAACTTGCTGAACAATACAGAGATTTCATTGAAGAAAGAGAATATCCAGCAGGACAAATTAGACAAATGGTTGGTGCATTAGCGGGAGCACCTATAAGAACTTATGGAGAAGAAAGATCAGGATATGTTGGAACACCAGTAGGATCACCTAGTCCATTTATGCAATTAGTTGGAGCAGGTCAAGCTCTCGCTAGTTTTTAGGAGGTTAAATGGAAGAAGAAAATAAAATCGAAGTACAAGGCGGTAAAGCTTTAACAGAAGCAGTAAAAAAAACTTTTGAAGAAAGAGAAGCTGAAAGAATAAATTTAGATGAATATTCTGATTTAGACGATTTAAAAAAAGATAAAAAAATTAATGATTATAAAGAAGGTGGATTTAAACAATTTGTATCTTCTGTAGGTGATGCTTTATCTTCTTTTACTGAAGGTATAGATAAAAAAATGGAATCTGTCTATGATGATCGAGAAAAAAGACAACAATTTTTATCTGGTTTAAATACATTAATATCAGCATCATCTTATACACCAATAGGACAAGCTAAGTCTGCTATAGGTATGTTTGCAGAAGGACAGAAAAAAGGATTTTTAGAATCAGAAGCTATTGGTCAAAAACGTTCAGCTGCTGAAACTGAAAAAATAAAAGCACAAGCTTCTTTAGAAAAAGCATTAAAAGGAGAACCTCCTAGATTTAGAGATGATATAAGTGAAGCTATTTTAAAAGAATATCCAGAGTTTCAAACAAGAATGAGAGATTTAAAAAAACAATATGGCGCACTAGATCAAAGATATATTGAGTTATATAAATTAGCTCAAAAAGGTTTTGAAGCACCAACTGGTTTAGTTTCAGAGTTTTTAACTCCATTTGAAAAAGTATTTTCTGAATTAGGTGGCGGTTTATCTGATAAATTTAGAAGTTTAGAAGCAAGTGTATCTAAATATGAACCAGGTCAAGATTTATCTGCTGAAGACAAAGTTGCTTTTAAAGATTTATTTTCTGCTGCAACTAAACAAGCTATTGTATCTCAAGTAAAAGATTTATATCCAGCTTCTGATAAAGATATTCAAGTGTTATTAAGTACAATAGGTGATATTGGAACTAACCCACAAGCTCTAAGAAAACTTGTCGCTGCACAAAAAACTTTGATGGAAATTAATAATAAAATACCTAGTTTTGCTAAAGAAGAAGCATTTATAAATAAAAATATTGAATTTGAACAGGTTGCAAATGAAAAAGCAGCTAAAGCTTTAGCTGATCAATTAAAAGATAAAGTAACAGATCAAAGTTTAATTGATTTATTTGGTACAGCAGAAGATGCTAATCCATTTAGAATTATTAATGCTTATTATTATCAAACATTAGAGCCTCAATTCAAAGGAGAAACAACTAGTTATTTTGATACTTATAAAAAAACTGCAGCAGCACAAGAACAAAATATACAAAGTTTAATTCAAAATGAAATAACTAATGAGTTAATAAATAAACCTAAATAATAAAATGGCAGAACTTTCTACTCAACAAAAGAATGTTTACAATAAACTTATTAGTAATGGACTTGATGAAAAGACTGCTGAAGGTTTAGTTACTGGAGCTATTGATAAAGATACTTATTTATCAGAATTACAAACTAAACAAAAACCTCAAACTAAAAAAGAAATATTAGCAAGTCAAGGTTACGATTACGATTTAATACAAAGCACAACATCTAAAATAAAAAAAGATAGATCAACATATGATGAACTATATATGGAAGGTGTAGATGAAGCTCTTGCTTATTATATGCCATCTAAAGGAGAAACATTTAATCTTTATGGTGTAAGAACTGATAAGGAAGCTCCTGCTGATGTAAGATATAGATTAAGTTTTGGAGGTAAAACTCCAGATGCTCAAATTTTTGGAGCTAAAAGATTATTAGCAGAGGATCTTGTACAAAATCAAGGACTTGATAAAGAATTAGTTGATCAATATAAAGATAAGATAAAAGTAAAAAATCAACAAGTAGGTGAAGGTAATGATGCATATACTGGTTTAGTTTTTTCTATACCTAAAGAATTAGGTGGAGATGGTTACTTTTATACTTTTAATAAACCAGGGTTTGATACTTCTGATCTTCAAGGTTTTGCTGGTGATGCTATGGTAATAGGAGCAAGTATTACAGCAGGAACTGTTGGATCAGCGTTTGGTCCTGGAGGAACTGTTGCTGGATCAGGACTAGCAGCTGCTGGTGCTGAATATTATAGATTACAATTAGGAAGAAAGTATGGCCTTTTTGATTATATGGACGATGAACAATTTGGAGCATACGCTTTTAAAGAAGCAGCAACTACAGGAGCAATTGATGCGGTTGCAACTGCAGCATTTTTACCTTTAGCAAAAATAATTAAACAACAAGTTTTCATGGTTGGAAACGAAAGATTATCTAGAGATACTGTTGGTAAATTTTTAAAAACAGGTGGAAGTATAGATGAAGAAATGACTAAAGCAATAAATGAAGCTAGAACAGTTTTAAAAAATGCTGGAGTTAGTGATGATATAGCAAATGACTATATTGCAATTAGTGTAGCAAATATGATACCTGAAAGTGGTATAATTCCTAAAGGTACTAAAGGAGATAGAATATATAAAAAGATTTTAAATTCAGCAAATGAAAGAGTTAAAAATAAAGAAGTAGAAAATAAAATATTAAAATATACTACTGGTCTTGATGATATTAATGTTAAAACAAGTGATAATATTATTAATAACATAGAAAAGAATGTTAAAAATATAAGAGAAGATGAATTAGTCGCATCTGATAAAGGTGTTAAACAAGCTTTTGCAAATACTCAAAGAGTTAAAGATAATTTATATAAAACATATGAAACAAATCAAATTGATAAAATGGGTATTGTGTTCAATGAAGTTAATGAAAAACTTAATTCAAGATTATCTTTATTACAAAATAGAATAAATACTTCTGCTAAAAAAAATCAATTAACAGTTCAACTTGATGAAAAAGGAACACAAGTATTAAAAAATATATTTAATGAATATGATTTAACTATAAAAAAGAAAATATCACCTACTCCACCTAAAGGTAAAAAAGCTTTAGCAGAATGGAAAAATCAAAAAACTATAAATGAATTTGTAGATTTTTTAGAACAAAATGGTGGACAATTTGGTTTAGTAAAAAACCAATTAAAAATATTAAAAGAAGGTGTTAATAGTATTGAAAATTTAAGTTTTAATAATGCATTAGCTATTAAGAGAGCTTTACAAAATATAGATATTACAGATGCTGTACCTAAAGGTACTAAAGACGCAATAAGAAATTTAAAAGGAATATTTAATGATGCTATTGATGATGCTGTTTCAAAAGATCCAAAAACTGCAGCTTTATATCGAGAATATGATACTTTATTATTTAATTATAAAAATAGTTTTTTAAATAAATTAGCTGACGAAATAGGATATGGTCCTAAACCTCAAGTAATTAGATCAGCAAGTTTAACTGGTACTGGTAGAAATGTATTTGATTCTATTACAGCTAGTACTAAAGAAGGATTAAATAATGCTGAAAGATTAGGAAATCTAATTGATGGTAAATTTTTAAACTTTAATCAAACTAATAAAATTAAAGGATCACTTTATCAACATTATTATGATAATGTTTTACCAAAAGAAGCTGGTGCTAGTGGTGCTATGTCACATGCAAACTTTATTAAAAAATATGGAGACAATTATAGATTAATTTTAGGAGATGATTTATACAATAAATTTGCAAAAGATACTGGATCAGCGATGAAATTATATGATGATCTTGTAAAACAAAATGCTGATATACAAAATATTGTATCTAAAGAATTACCTTCTTTAAAAATAGATTTATTAGATAAAGGAACTGGTACAGCTATTGCTGATGAAATATTTAGAATAGGAAATAAATACGATATCAAACCATTAATTAAAAAATTATCACTTACATCAAATCAATTAACTACTGATATTAGAAAGTTGTATTTACAAAAAATGATGAATGCAGTTAAAACACCAATAGAAGGAAGTAATGTAAAAGCCTTAAATGGTAATTTATTAGATGATTTTTTAACTTCTAATAAAGGTGTCTTAGATAATCTATATGGAAAAGAATTTGTAGAATCATATAGAAGTATATCTAAAGTTTTAAAACTTGTTCAAGCTCCCGATTTAGGCGGTAAAGCTGGAGAAGGTCTTACAGAAGCTGCTAATAGAGCAGGTTTATTTATCGATATATTTGCAGGACCATTAAACCATAAAAGATTAATTGTTAATAGACTAGGTCGTATTTATGATGGTATGGATTTAGGTGGAGACAGTTTAGATTTATTAGCAGATTATACTAAATTTACACAAGCTGTTAAAAATCAATTTTTAGCAGGAAACTATCCTAGATGGTTAGATAGATTAGGCGAAAGTAGTAAACCCGAACATAAAAATTTATTTAAAAAAGTATTACAAGCAGCACAAGATTATTTGCCTAGAAAAACTTATAGTTTCAAAACTAATCCATTATATGCTAAAGAATATATGGAAGATAAAATTACAGAAAGAGTATCAGGAGAAGATGTACCACCAGGATCACCTGATATATTTACTCCTATTGATTCAGTAGTAAATGCTGTAGTAGGAAAAACTGGCGCAACTGCTCCTAAATATTTAGATAAATATTTAACACCTAAAATTAAAAAATTAATTAATATGTTTATAAAAGGTGAAAAAGCTAAAAATATTAACTTAGAACAAATGGAATTTGAGAAAAAGTTAAAGAAAGATTAATGAGTGATTAATAAAAATAAAGGTTGTTACGCAGAAAATTTAGCTGTTTGTTGGTTACAAGAAAATAATTTTTTTGTATTTAAAGCATGCCAAACACAATCAGCTGTAGACTTAGTTGCAATAGATCCTATAACATTTAAAACTAGATTATTTGACGTTAAAACAGAGAATAAAAGAAAAGATGGAAGCTCTATATCTAGAGTTCCTAGAATTAAAAATAAAAATATAGAAATAATTAAAGTAGATTTACAAACAAAAAAGTGTAGAATAGTAGAAAAAAGAGGTGTTACATGGAGTTAAGAAGCAATACAGATATGATCGTTGTTCATTGTGCTGCAACTAAAGCATCTATGGATATTGGTTACGATGAAATAAGAAAGTGGCACGTGGATCAAAATGGTTGGGACGATGTAGGTTATCATTATATTATTAGACGTGATGGTAAATTAGAACATGGAAGACCAGTAGGTTTTAAAGGAGCACACGCTCCAGCTGTTAATTCAAGAAGTGTAGCTATTTGTTTAGTCGGAGGTATGGCTGATGACGATGGACCAGAAAATAATTTTACTTTAGAACAACTTTTTACTTTAAAAGATACTTTAGTTATGCTATTAAAAAAATATCCGCATATTAAAGAAATCGTTGGACACAGTGACGTTCAAGAAAATAAACCTAATTGCCCAGGTTTTCCTCTTAGAGAATGGTTACACAAGGAGGACATAAAATGTGGTTAAATATTGCAGCTAAATTAGTTCCAGGAATAATTAAAACTGGAATGAGTATTGCTGCTAATAGAAGAAGAACAAAAGAATTAGAATCTGTTGCTGAAATGAAGCATGCAGAAAAAATGGCGAGTGGCGAACTTGAATATAAAAAGGAAATTATTGCGTCTAATGATAAAGGCTGGAAGGATGAATTTGTCCTTATTTTGGTATCCGCTCCTGTTATTATATTGGTTTGGTCTATCTTTTCTGACGATCCAGAAATTCGTACTAAATTAGACACATTTTTTGAATACTTTGGTAACATGCCATTTTGGTATCAAGCTTTATTTATTGGTGTGGTATCAGCAATCTACGGTTTGAAAGGAGCCGATATAATTAAAAAGAAATAATATGGAGTATCTTTATATGGAACCAGGTGATATAAATTATAAATTTACAGCTATACTTATTATTCTTATTTGTTTGTTAGCTTTTTTTGGTGGACCTGTTAACTAAATAATTCTTTCCAATGATCACCTGTTATTTGATCAGCGAGTTTCTTTTTAGTATCTAAAGTTTTAAGTATTTTTTCATCTATACTTCCCGGTACTACAAAATCTATATAAGTAACTTTATCTTTTTGACCAATTCTATGTGCTCTATCTTCAGACTGTAATCTAACTTCCATATCGTAAGTATTATTAAAGTAAATAACAGTTTTAGCATTAGTTAAAGTTAGACCATAACCTCCAGTTCTAGGTTGACCTATAAAGTATTTAATTTCACCAGCTTGAAACTTAGTAACTATTTCTTGTCTTAATTCAGATTCAGTTTCACCATAATAAGTTGCAACATTACTAGCACCATACTTCTTAGCTAGAGCATCGTAGATCATTTCAATCGTTCTTCTAAATGTAGCCCATATAATTACACCGCCAGTTGTCTCTTCCAATACATTCATTAATTCTTCTAGTCTAGGGTTAGTTCCCGGGATGACTTCTTCTCTTCCATCATCATATTTAATAAATCCACATAATATCTGCTGTAATCTCAATATTCTTGTGATTATAAGAGGCGCAGTCACTAATTTAGACTGTTCTAGTTCTACTATAGCACGTTTTCTAAGTGTGTGATATAATTGCTTCTGGTTCACATTAAGCTCTATTTCTCGCTTTTGTCTTAGTTTAGGCGGTAAATCTAAACATTCTTCTTTAGTTACTCTAAAGCTGTATGGTTTTAGAGTATCTTGTAATTCATCTAATCTTTGATAACTTACTATTTCATCAAAACTATGTGTTGATGTACGTCTTCTACGAAGTACACAATAAGCATTTCGATATGCATAGAAACTAGATTGTAAAATATATTCATCTAAAAAATTTATTTGTGACCATAAGTCTAAAGGACCTTGGGTCACTGGTGTTCCTGTAAGTATTCTTCTATACTTAGCCATACGACCAAGTTTTAAAACTGATTTAGTTCTTCTAGCAGTTCTATGTTTAATCGTTGTACTTTCATCTATACAGAAAAAAGATTTACCAGTATTTAATAATCGTTGTAAATAATTTTTACCTTTGTCAGTAGATAGAGCTTCTATATTTATAATAAAAAATCTTAACTTCTCTGATTCTTTTAAAAAGCTTACAAGTTCATCTACATTTTTTTTCGTTTCACTAGGCGACCATATACAGATTTTAGATAATTGTACGACATCTTCAGGCATGTGAGTATTAAATTCAGAAGCAAGCCAATTACGATATACACCTTTTGGAGCAGCAATAATAGCAGTATCAATAGAGCCTCTCCTAAATAGATAGGCAATGTTATCAATAATAACTTTAGACTTACCAGTACCTTGTTCCATAAATAATGCATAGGCTTCCTTATCTTTACTTTCCATAAAAGCATCATACTGATGTTTAAATGGTTTAGTTTTAAATTTATATTTTATAAAATCATCGTCATTAATAAACTGTACTTGCATATAAACTTTCTGTTTTCTTTTTTTAATTTACTTTTATAAAACTTTTTTATATAAGTAAATAGTAAATGAAGAAAGGAGAACTAAATGGGTAAAGTTTATGTAGTACAAGAAAACCCTAATGTTAATGTACTGGCTGCTGGTCGCTTTGGTGATTTAATTCCATTGCTTCCACCAGGACATCAAATAATGTTATCTCCAGCACCTATTATAAGAATGCTTAAATCTAAATTAAAAGATTTTTGTGATGATGATTATCTTTTAGCAATGGGTGATCCTGCTGCTATTGCGATAGCATCTATAATAGCAGGTGACGTTAATAATGGCGTTGTAAATATATTAAAGTGGGACAGAGAAAATAGAGCTTACTATAATGTATGTTGTGATGTCTTTAATAGAAAGGAGAAAGCAAATGTCTAAAGAAACTTGGATATTTGACGAGGTTGAAAAACACTCGAAAAAAGAAAAATTACCAAATGTAGGACTAGAAGTAGTTACTAGAATTGGTAATAAACTTGTAGATAAAAATAATCAACTTGCGATAAAAGAAGAAGAATTAAAAAATCTTAAACTTGAAATTCGTAAGATACAAGAAGAAGAATTACCGGATGCTATGCGAGCATGCAACGGTATGACTAGATTTGATTTGGAAGATGGCACACAAATCAAAATTAAAGACGAAATCTTTTGCTCAATTAAAGCTGATAGAAAAGCAGATGCTTTAAAATGGTTAGAAGATGAAGGCCATGCGGAACTAATTAAACACGATGTTAAAGTTAGTTTCCCTAAAGGAAAGTATGATCAAGCTGATAAGTTAATTGAGGTATTATCTAAAAATTTTAAAGATATACCTTATGATGAAAAAGCTGACGTACACGCTCAAACGCTAAAAGCTTGGGCCAAAGACCAATATAAATTAGGTAAAACATTACCTGAAGATTTATTTAGTGTCTATGAAGCAAGTATAGCGAAAATAAAACTCGGAAAGGAGAAATAAACTATGAGTGATAAACAAGTAGTAAAGAAGTCAAACTCAGAAGTTGCTTTAGGCGATTTATCTGCAGATTTGATTATTAAATCTGCTGGTCAAGGTTTACAAAATGTCGGTAATGACGATATTACTATTCCTAGATTAGCGATTGTTCAATCAGGGTCACCTCAACGTAAGAAAAAAGATGAGAAATATATTGAAGGCGCAGATGAAGGTCATGTCTTTAATACAGTTTCTGGTACTTTATATACAGATGGATTAACAGTAATTCCTTGTGGATATAAAAAATCTTATGTAGAGTGGATACCTAGAGAAAAAGGTGGAGGATTAGTTGCAGTGCACGATTATAAACCTGATGGTGCTAAGATTGATTCTAAAACTAAAAAAACTATGTTAGGCGAAAATCAATTAGTTGATACAGCTGAACATTATGTTTTAGTTAAGAACAATGATTCTTATGAACCTGCTGTTCTTACTATGACTTCTAGTAATTTATCTGTTTCTAGAAAGTGGAATACACTTTTAAAAATGAAACGTATGAATATTAAAGGTCAAACTGTAGAACCACCTTCATTTTTATTTGAGTTTAAACTATCTACTGTTCAAGCAGAGAATGATTTAGGTAGTTGGCATAAATATAAAATAGAAGAAATTGGTCAAATACAAAGTCAAGATGTCTTTAAGCAAGCTAAAGCTTTTGCAGATTCAGTATCTGATGGAAAAGTAAAAGCATCAGAACCTGTTGATACTGAAGTTTCAACAGAAGCTGAAAATGGAGAAGACGCACCATTCTAATATGCATAAAGAACTCTTTGATATATTTCCAGGGTTAACTAGAGCTTATGGCCAATTCTTTATTACAGAAAGAAAAGGCCCTAAGCTAGATGGTTATGGAAAAACTATTAGGGAGGCTTACAATGAAAACTTATGGAAAGAACACCTAGACGGTAAAACTGGTTTAGGTGTTATTCCTATTAATGAAGACAGCAAATGTAAATGGGGTTGTCTTGATGTTGATGATTATTCAGTCAATATAGAAAAAATTTCACAACAATTTATTAAAAAAAATTTAATAGTCTGTAGATCAAAATCAGGCGGAGCACATATATTTATATTTACTAAAAAATTTGTATCAGCAAAATCAATGATAGAAAAATTAAAAGAAATACAAAAAGCTTTTGGTTTTGTTAAATATGATTTAAGACCTCAACAAACTAAATTATTAGATGAAAATGATGTAGGTAGTTGGCTTAATATGCCATACTTTGGAGGTGATGAATCAGATAGATATGCAGTTTATGATGGTAAAGCTTTAACTTTAAAACATTTTATACAATGGGTAGATAAGTTTGCAGTAAACAGTTTAGATGAAATTGATTTAAGTTTTATAAAAAAAGTAAATAAGTCAAACGAAATATTACCAGGAGGACCGCCTTGTTTACAAGATTTATTATCTCAAGGTGCTTTAGGAGAAGGTGGTAGAAATAATGGATTATTTAATATCGGAGTTTATTTAAGAAAAAGATTTCCAGAAGAATGGCAAGAAAAATTAGAAGAATATAATGATGAATATCTAGATCCACCATTAAAACCTAGAGAATTTACATCAGTATTAAATAGTTTAGATAAAAAAACTTATAATTATAAATGTAAAGATAGTCCTATTAATTCAGTATGTAATAAAACTAAATGTTTAACGTGTGAGTATGGTATAAGTGATGATGGTACTATGCCTGTTTTAAATAGTATTACTAAAATATTAACTAAACCACCACAATATTTTTTAACTATTAACGAAAGAAAGATAGGTCCATTAAATAGTAAACAAATTTATAATTTTTTAGATTTTAAAGAAGTCGTATTTGAACATTTAGATATGTTACTTCCTAAATTAAATGACAAGCTATGGGTAGAATCAGTTAATGATTTAATGTCCAGAGTAATACCTGTTGAAGCTTCTGATGATTCTAGTAATGAAGGTAGATTATTAGATTTATTAGAAAGATTTTGTACAGGGTCTACATCATCTACAGAGTTTGAAGATATTTTAAGAGGTAAAGCAGTAATACAAGATAAGCATACTGAATTTAGAATTAATGATTTTATGGAATTTTTAGATAGACATAGATTTAAAGAATTTAAATTAAATCAAATAACTGCTTATTTAAAAGATTTAGGTGCTACTCATGATGGAAAAAAAGTAAAAGGTAAATACGTTAATACATGGTCAATTAAAAATTTTGAAACTCAGAATGAAGAATTTAAACAACCAGAAATAGAAAAGGAAGCATATGAATAAAGAACAAGCAATTAATATTTTATTACAACATGCTATAAGAAGTATTGATCGTAATGATGATGCTTATGCAGCAGAGATTGATGAAATAACAGCAGCTATTTTATTTTTAGAAAGAGACAGAGATAAAAATAAAGTTGACACTAAAGTAGAAGTTAAAGGTGTATCATTTAATATTAAAAAAGGAATATAATGATATTATTTTTTGATACAGAAACTAATGGACTATGGCGTAGAGATTTAAATCCTAATCATGAAGATCAACCTAGACTTGTTAGTTTAGCTTTTCAAGTTACAGATGATAATGAAAGAATTGTAGCACAGTATTCAACTAGAATAGAACCTAAAAATAATGAGTATCCAGAATTTACTATACCTAAAGAAGCTTCTGATATTAATGGTATAACAACTAAAGAAGCACAAGAAACAGGTATATCAGCTAAATATGCAATGGCTACTTTAAGTTATTTTATGAGTAAGTGTCATACTATGGTTGCACATAATTTAGCATTTGATTTACAAATGATACAACGTGAATTTAATTTATTAAAATTTATGTATAAAATGCCAGATAATTTACATTGTACAATGATGACAGCTAAGAATGAAATGAAATTAGAAGGTAAATTTGATGATTATAAATTTCCTAAATTAGAAGAATGTTTTAATTATTTTTTTCATCAAGGTGTTCAAAATTATCATGATGCTTTATTAGATGTACAGTTATGTAGAGAGCTTTATTTTCATTTAAGAAGAAAAGGTGTATTACTACAAACTCATCAAGCTATACCTAATGAATTATTAAAAAGAATAGATGGAGAAAAATATAAAAATTTAGTTAAGTTTTTACATGATATAGATTCAACTAGATTAAACGATTGGGAAAATAATTTTTGCCAATCTTTAATAGAAAAGATGGATAAATTTGATGAACATATTTTAGTGTCTACTAAACAATATGATGTTCTTAAAAAAATTTATGCTAAATGTAATTAAAGTTTGTTATAAATGTAAAAACGTAGCACACGTAATTCACGATAATAAATATTATTGTGCAAAATGTAGATTAAATGAACAATTGTCAAACAATAAAAATATTCGGAAGCCCAGGTACAGGGAAGACAACAACGTTATTAGATATACTAGAGAAAAAAATATCAGAAGGATATAATCCTTTACGAATTGGATATTTTTCTTTTACACGTAGAGCAATAAGAGAAGCACGAAGACGTGTTATTAAAAAGTTTGAAATAGATGAAGAAAGTTTAGATTATTTTAGAACTATACACAGTTTATGTTATAGAACTTTAAATATAAATAGTGGTCAAGTATTTAAAGGTGAACGTGTAAAAGAATTTAGCGAAGTTGCAAGAATTGAAATGTCGGGAGTATCAGAAGAAGATACTACAGGATTATCAGCAGGAAATAAAAAAGGTGATTTACTTTTATTTTGTGATGAAGTTTCTAGATCAAGCGAAAAAAATTTAAAAGATGTATGGCGAGAATTAGAATGTGATCATTCATGGGAAGAACAAGAATATTTTTCTAAAGCATTAGCTAATTTTAAAAAAGAAAAAAAACTTTTAGATTTTACTGATATGTTAGATGTATTTTTATTAGAAGAAACTGTACCACATTTAGATATTATATTTGTTGATGAAGCTCAAGATTTAACAACTAAACAATGGAAAGTAATAGATAAATTAACTACTCATTGTAAATTTAGATATATAGCAGGTGACGATGATCAAGCGATATATAAATGGGCTGGTGCTGACGTTAAAAAATTTTTAGATATAGAGGGTAAAGTAGAAGTATTACCAATTAGTTATAGACTTCCTAAAACTATTCATAAACTTGCTTGTGATATATCTAATAAAATTAGTTTAAGACAAGCAAAACAATGGGGATGTAGAGAGGACCTTGGATCAGTAAATGAAATTACAGCAATAGAAGATGTTGATATGTCTAAAGGTGAATGGTTAGTATTAGCTAGATCAGGTTATCAATTAAATAGAACTGAAGCTTATTGTAAAAGAATGGGTTGGTTTTATGAAAAAGGATATCATGAATTTAAAACTAATAAATATGTAATTGCAATAAGAGCTTGGATTAAATTAAATAAAGGTGAAACAATAATATTTGAAGAACTTAAAAAACTCTATCAATGTTTGTATGGTAAAGTATCAATTAAAAGAGGATTTAAAAAATTAGAAGGTATTGATCAAAATTTAAATTTTGATATAGATTATTTAAGAAAAAACTGTGGACTAATAGCAGAAGGTGAATGGCAAGATGTAATTTATGGATTAGATCCAGAAGATATATTAATGTTTGAATCATTACAAAAATCTGGTGATTTATTTAAAAATAAAGCTCGTATTAGATTGTCAACAATACATGGAATAAAAGGTGGAGAAAGTGATAATGTTGTTGTTATATCGGATATTTCTTATAGAACATGGAGAAAACTAAATACAGAACCTGATGATGAACACAGAGTATTTTATGTTGCTGTAACCAGAGCACGCAAAAATTTGTTTATACTGCAGCCTGAAACGAAGTATAGTTATGAAATAAGATAATTAAAAAGGAAAGAATTATGAAAGCGTTAGGAACTTATATATTTGCAGGTGGTTTTACTTTAGGTGTTAGAAAACATTTTGATGTTCAAGCACATTTTGAAATGAAACCAGGTTTATATAAGAAAACTTTTCAAGCTAATTTTCCAAATATTCCAGTTTATGAAGGTGAAGACGAATGGCCTAAAGAAAAATATAAAGGTAAAATTGATTTTGTATATTGTAATCCTCCATGTGCTCCATGGTCTAATTTAGGTGGAGCTCAAAAAGGTGCAGGAGCATGGAGAAATGACCCTAGAATTAAATGTTGGAGAGATAGTTTTAATTTATTAAAAGAATTAGAACCGCAAGCTATTGCTATTGAATCAGTACCTAGAGTATATTCGATTAATGGTGGAAGACCTATGATTACTGAATTATCTAAAGAAGCAATTGATCTTGGTTATCAAGTAAGTCATTTATTAATTGATGGTGGATTTACTGGTTTAAATCATAGTAGAAAAAGATTTTTCTTTATAGCAACTAAATATAATTTAAATCCTCACATACTTAACTTTCAACCATTACCAACTGCTGGTGAAGTATTAGGACAATTTAAGAAAGAACATGGATCAGATATTGGACACTTAATGAAATTAGGAGAAAACGAAAAACCTTATCTTAAACATTGTAAACAAGGTGAAAGTTTAAGAGTTACATGGGAAAGATATAATCCACCAGAAACTTGGAAAAGAGGAGGTATGCGTGGAGGAGTTAAAGGTAGACCTCAGTTTATGAAATGGAGATTAAAAAATGATGCTCATATACCAGTTATAGCAGGAGGATTTTATATTCACCCTACAGAAGATAGATTATTTGGTCATAAAGAATTAGCTTATATGGCAGGGTATCCTGTAGATTATAAATGGGAAGGACCGGCATCTACGATAGGGTCACAAATCGCAAGAGGAGTTATGCCACCTGTAGCTGAATATGTAGCAAGAATAGTTAAAAATAGTATAAAAGAAAAAAATAAAAAAGAAGAAGAATTACAAATAATAGATTTTAGAAAAGAACCTGAACAGGCGACTTTACTATGACGCATTCAGGAATATTTGATGATATGAATAAAGATACTTTAATAAGAGATATAGATGCTTTTCATAAAAAATTTGGGTTTGAAAAGAATGAAAAAGTTGGTATACCTGACGATAATGAATTAGTAAATTTTAGAACTTCTTTTTTAATGGAAGAACTAGCTGAGTACACTCAAGCGATTACTAAAAAAGATGCAGCAGGTGCTTTAGATGCTCTTGTTGATATAGTTTATATAGCTTTAGGTA
>Ga0208160_1000197_pt1 | contig 29632 bp, 34 predicted proteins | sample CB_VirMetaG_FD_184536 | JGI IMG/M metagenome (GOLD analysis project Ga0208160, IMG submission 184536) | Freshwater to marine saline gradient viral communities from Chesapeake Bay - CB_1504_1 Viral MetaG (SPAdes) (version 4) | ecosystem: Environmental > Aquatic > Marine > Coastal | place: USA... | reverse complement strand
TTACCAATATTAGGGGCAATCTCTGCGTTTGCAAATGCTTGATGTGGATACCCTAAACGAGCAGCAGCAAACAGTATTGCTCTTGTAACTAAATCATCTTTTTTATCTTTATCCTTTGTTATTTCGTCAACATAAACCGGTAAACCCGTTGTATCAATTGTAAAATCTTGATCTGGGATATATTCTGCAATCACATCTAAATGACCAGTCATATATGATACATTATGATACATTTTAACCTGTTCGTCAATTTCAATAATTAAATCCATAAAATCGTTAACGAGTATACTTGCTTCGTATAAATCATTAACCGTTGCGTGTTTTTCCGTAATTGCTTTTTGTTCAATACCAAATACGGTATCCGCTAATATTGCAGCGCTACGTATCATACCCGCAACCTCTTCATTTGGATTCATTGCAATTAAATGCTCAAACGTTTTCTGGGCGCCTGGACATAATTTAAAATGACGTGTTGTATAACCCAATACATCCATTTCACCTTCGGTTAACTCTGCCATTGACATTCGGATTTCTTCCAATTTGTTTGATGCCCACTCAATTCCTGCGGTACCACCCCAAGCGTCCCACATTAACCCACCACAACCCTCACTGTAAGGGGTATCGCTGTTTTGTTTATGACGAGCAAAGGATGCCATACGTGCAATTGTTTCTTCGCTTATATTTTCACGTTTTGCCAATTGGTTTGCGCGTGCCCATCCAACAGGAGTACCACACTTTTGATCTGGGTTTTCGTCTCGCCACTTTAAAGCGCGTTTAGCGGCATTTGTTGCGGACTCTGGATAATCATTATAGGTTTCAAATTTCTCGGCAGACGATTTAACTGGCACACAATTAGGCACCATTTTACCACCCTTACCAGGCTTTAAACCAATTGCTTCGTAACCTGGCCAGCATGCATCTTCCAAACCCTCAAATTGTGCTTCACCCTCCCAATAAGAATAGCATACAGCTAAACGTTGATCCTCTTCTGGAAACTCACCAGATAGATCACTCATACAGCGACCAATGAAATCACCTTCATCTTCCCCTGCTCTAGGTTCTACAAATCTCTCTTCCTTGAAATATAAAAATGTTTCTTCGATAGCAGGATTTTCTACTAATGCGATAGCATCGACACCTAGTTTAAGGTTGTCATCCTCTGCTATTACTAATTCAACTACTCTTTTGTTCATAATTTAGATAATCTTTCGATTTGGAAGCTAGCCTGTTGTGCACTTGTTACCTCATTTGCGATAACATAAGTACGTATAGGCATAGATCCCATTGAGTTTAATTGGTTTGATGTGTTTTCAATGGTACCACCATCTGCGTATTGCGGCCTTGCGGTTGAGTTAAGGCTTTGTGCCATTGAAGCAACTCCAGGAACTTGCATTGCTGCGCGATTTATAATGTATTCGCCTCCTTCTGCTTCGATGGGAACTCCACCGTTTGCGTGTGATGGACCTACAATGTATCCACCTAAAGCAGCTTTTGGTGGATTTTTAATTGTTTGTACGTTCTTTAAACCTGCAGCAATTGCGGCGCCTGCTGCTGCAACACCAAGTGCTGGACCAACAACTGGAATTCCAGCAAGAGATTGGTATGCCTTAGTCGCAGAAAGAAATGTGTTAATATAGGCTTGTGCAATAGCAGCGGATTTACCAGCTTCTGTCTCTTTACCAAGCAAATCCGAAAGTTGACCGTAAATATCACCAACTGCTTGTAAAGATGTTTGTAGGTTTGCTTGACGTTGCTGTGCTTCTGTCTTTGCAATCTGTGCACGCTTTTGTGCGTAGATCTCATCATTTGCAGTAACCAGTTGTTGGTACTGTTCACGAGTAATTAATTCATCGGTTAGCTGGCGATCCAATGCAGTTTGCGATGCAAGATACTCATTGTTAAGTTGCTCTTGTGCAGTGGTTGCTGTTGCGTTTTGTAAGGCAAGGAGTTGATCATCAAAAGCACGTTGCTTTTGTAACTTAGTTGCTTCATCCTGTGCTTTCTTATCTGCTTCGGTTTTAGCAGCGGCATCGTTTGTCTGTTGAACCTTTTCATTATACGCATTTACACGCTGGATACCTAATTGGTTATAGTATTCTTCAAGTTGCGCAATTTGATCTGCGGTTGCACCTTTTGCTTTTAATGATTCTATTGCTGCTGTCTTTTCTGCAGCAAGCGTTTGGTTAATTGCTTCTAACTCATCGGTAAGGGTTTGAAGACGAAGTTTTTCAAGAGCTGCTGCAACATCTTTAGCATCTTGAATTTTCTTATCTTTTTCTTCTTTTCGTTTTGCAGCGGCTTCTTTAACACGTTCGTTCTCTTCTTTACGTAGTTCTCTTTCGGCTTTACCTGCGTCGTAAATAGTATTGTTTAACTGTGTTTGAGAATCAATAAGTGATGCTTGTGTTTCTGCAATTTTAAGTTCTAATTCTCTACGCTTTTCATAGTTTTTCTCTAATGCTAACTGTGCTTTAAGCTCCGCAAGGTTTGCTTGCGTAAGAGCGATTTGGTTCTTTGCAAGTTTTTGTGTTGCAGCATTAACCTTTTGTAACGCAGCAAGACGTTCATCATATGATAATGTAGTATCCTCTAAAACTTTCTTTTGACCTTCAATCTCTTTGTTGAGTTTAGCATTCTCAACTGTAAGTTTTTTGGTTTGTTCAAATAGAGTCTTTTGCGCTTTAAAAAGAGTATCCGTTTTCTTTGCTGCTTCAACCGCTTTACCTCCAATACCTACAATTCCATCAATAAAACCTCCAAAGTCTAAGTTAACCAATGCCATAAAGGCTTCGGTAAGACCATCCATGATTGCACCTAAAACGTTAAGAGCAGTCTGTAATGCCTTTGCGCCACCTTCAAAGTTTTTAAACCAACCAACGAGTGCGGTAATTGCTGCAATTAAAAGTGGTATACCCAATGCAGATAAGCCAACTGCAAGACCTTTTGCTGCTTTAGTTCCAAGTCCTAATGCTTCACCAAACCCTTTGATTGCGTTAACACCACCAGCAAATCCTTTTTTAAGATCTCCTGTAAATCCAGCGAAATCTTCTTTAAGGCCTTTAATTCTTTTTGATACTGGACCTAAAGAATCCTCTTGTTTTTTAGCAGCGTCTTTGGCTTGTTCACCTGTTTTCTTAGCAGCATCTCCAGCTTTTTTGCTTTCTTGTTCTGTTTTCTTAATTACTTTTTGTAGCTCATCAAAGTCCTTAACGGCCTGTGTTACACCATTAATAGTAATCGTAATCTCTGCTTGTGCCATATAATATTAGATATTCAATTTTTACAGATTGTACCTAGTTGATAAGTAACTTGCGAAGTTTGCTCTATCGGTTGCATCAAGATCTTTGTGTAACATCCACATCTCTACAAGTTGACCTTGAAAATAATTAGTACCACCCAATGTATTAGGTACGGGTACTCCATTACCTAAATCTACTCCTGCGGTAAGCCATGCAGTTGTTGATGCCCAGGTTCCATTTATGTTACCAGTTCCACTCAATACAGAAACATCATCTTTACGGTAATCATAAGCACCTGTTGAAGCCTTATAAGTAGCCATCATCCAATTTGCTGTAGTCCATGAGGCATTTGTTCCTAAAACTTGTACTGTAGGAGAATTTGCAACCTGGTTATCAAATCTAGTAAATGCAGATCCGCCACTTCCAAACCCAAAAGTACTAAAGGTTAGAGCTCCACCAGTGCGTGATAAAAGACCTAAGAACTGTTGACCGGTGTGTCCTGTTTTATAAACATACATAAATGCGGTATCTTCACCCGCAGTATGTGGCATATAGTTAGGATATGTCAAAGGAGATATAAGATACTCTAAATTCAATCTAGTGAAAGAAATAGAAGGTTTGTTATTGAAATTAGCATCTGTTGCGTTCCATACTGGTTGACGCGCTGCAGTTGCTTGTGATAGAGGAATCGATTGAATAATATCCTCCCAACTTGCAACATCGGATCCGTTCAATGTAATTCCTTCCGAAGCTCTCCACCAACCTTGTGTTTCGGTTGGAACTGTTTGTACTTGGAATGCTTGAGTGTCGACATCTGTAGCATATCCGTTATATGCAGTAAGAGTAACCGTACGAGATGGGAACAACTCTGTGCCAGCAACACGATCGTAAACGTGAATTGGGTTAGTTGCAGTTGAAGTATTACCATCACCAAAATTCCATAGGTAATTTGTGGCACCTGTTGTTGTATTGGTAAACGTTACAGTGATACCATCTTCTGCTATTGAATATGTAAAACCAGCCACAGGTGGAGTTAAAGTAAAATTTAATAACTTCAACATTTCAACCTGGGTAGATTGTGTTTCACCTATCTGTAGATCCTTGATTTTGAGAACCCTATAGTAAGAATCCTTTACAAAGATAACGTCTTTGAATTGGAAATCTTTGAGATCGTAGTGGTTTAACACAAAGTTACCGATAAACTTACGAGCGAATGGTGAATACTGCTCATTTACAAAATCCTCCCAGTACTCTTCGTAAACAGTGGGTTGCCCGCTTACAGAGTTAGTAAGTGTTTCGATATAGTAAGGTGGCTCGTCCTCAAAGTTTAGATTGAGACCCGTTGCACCAGTTGCACCAGGAGGTTGCAAATACGGAGACATAAGTGGATATGTGCTCGAAGAACCGGTTGCTCCTAGGTCTGTGTCGTAATACCATGTGTAACCACCATTACGTTTACCATTGTAGAAACAGAGACGAATGTTTGGTCGAATAGGTACCACTTTAGCGTAGTTGCCAGTGGCTTGTGCGTTTTCATCTGCCTCTACGTTTACCAATCGAGGTAACACGAAATCTGTAGATGATACCGTACCTGTTGCGCCAGTTGCTCCACCGATTATGCTTGTAAGAATCGTTGGTGAAAAGATAGGTTCAAAGGTTCGTTGTTCATTCAACAGCTCTTGTTGTGAATCATAGATGTATGTGCCAAAGACCTCTTTGAATTTGGTCTCATTCTCAAGATTGAAAAAGTCTGCATCGCTTTTGTATGCAAATCTAATTGTTGCGGTGTTGTTGAAGAAGATAGGTTCGATCTGGAAATCCACAGAGGTATCCAGTTTATCTGTCCAGTCACGTAAAACACCACTACCAATATAATCATTGTAGGGCTCAATGATTAGGTTATTTTCATTCGCAGGATCTGGTGCAACTACAAGTTTAAACAGATTCACAATTGATTTGAAAAAATCGATTGTTTTAATGTTGTCCTGTAAGAGTGCGCATGGATTCGTAAGCTCAATAGGTGCAAATGTGCAACTAAAGGTTGCCTCTTGACAATAGAATGTGAGTGCGCTTACAACCCAAGAACCAACAACTACAAATATAATTTCGTCTCCTGCGTTTAGGGTAAGTGAAAGAGTACCACTAAATGGAGATGTAAGAGATGTTGAACCTGGTGTACCATTTGTACCTAATAATACTGGAGTACCATTGAGGTAATAGTAGTAATCATGTTGTATAGAACCTACAGGTGCTACTGCAGTATAAAATATTGCAGACCATTCAAAAACATAATCACCAGTAGTTGGTGCAATAAAAGTAGTATTGCTCATTACTTCACTGGGATCCGAAATAGTAACAGGAAACTCTATTGTTTGTGGAATCGTAGAAATTGGTGTAAGGGTTTGCCCCAGGTTCAATACCTCAAACTCACCAGAACCAATCTCTGTGTTGATTACAGATTGCGCTGTGTTACCAGTAGCGTTTACATACAAACCATCAAATAGGGTTGAAGTAAAGAAGTTTGAAGTGTATGTGTAATCGGTTCCACTAAAGATTTTATCGATAAGGTATTTTGCACGAATCCATGGACGGAAGTAGGTACGATCGATTCTGTTAGCTCCAATTGTGAATGGCTTTGAATAACCTGTGTAACCTGTGCGTTGTACTCCAACCTGTGCCTCAATAGGTGTGCCATCGTCATTCCAGGAGTAACCCATATCAATCAAGGGATACACAATATCTCCAGATAATAATCCATTTGAGGTGCCTGCAACAGCATCCCAGGATGTAACAATGTTACTCATTAGAAGATCGTGATCGAGGTCAAAACAGAGCAGGGAGTTTAGGAAACCCTCACCAACTTGGCCTGCAAAATCTTTGGATTCACCAAGGAAGAATATCTCGTAATCTGTTCTATCCGAAAACTCGTTTGTGTAAATCTTGTTGAGACGAATCTGGCCTTTACTAAAATACTCTCCATCCACAAAGATCTCTGCGGGTACCTTGACGCTTACATCATAATCGGTTGAGTTGACGTAGAAAGCGTTTTGAAAGAATTTGTTGTTAGTGCCAGTGGCTGGAATCCTAAAGGTACGTGAGAAGTTACTTGAGATAACAGGCAACTCTTGGTAATCATCGATTTGGAAGTTAAGCAACATTGGATTCTCATCATACAGATCGAGGTACACCTTGCTTTCGGTAAGGTTAGTGCCAAGGTATGGTGATTGGATATCGTAACGAAGCAGCATGTAGTTTGCCAATTCATTGAGATCCTCTTGTCTCAAGAAACCTTTTGTAACAATTATTTCACAAATGTAACCATCAAGGAAGTTTGCGGGTGCACCAGATTGGCCGTTTGCACCAACCCAGAATGGATCAAAAGAGCGAAGAGCCAGGTTTGCAGTAGCAGCGCCAGCTGGTGTAAGGAACTGTTCGTTAGAGAAAACATTGATTGCACTGGTACCACCAGAGTGATTATAAGATACACCAGTCCAGTTTAGATTTAGAACGTCTGCATCAACATCTGTAGCTGTAGCAATACCAGCATCTGGGTGACCAATTCGAGTATCAAGCGTGGAAGCTGCTGTAAACAGGGTTGCGAGGGTAAACACAGTTCCTGCAGAAACACCCTGTGAGTACACATACTCGGTTGTACCAGTGGTTTTACCACGTTGTACTGTGATGATTGACACATCGTCACCTGCAGTAAAGGAGAGACCAGCACTACCACCACTCATGTATTGTGATGAAGCAGAGAAAAACTCAAGTGCTGCTTGACCGTTTGCTTGGCTTGTAGATGCTAGGTAACCTGGTCTCAATAGAGCATTTGGCTGTGTAAGGTTACGTCCACCTATTTGATCTGTCCATTGCGATACGATATTTGATGGAGCTGTAATCCCTAAATCGGCTCTCCACCAGTGCACTGCATTTGATAAATCTCTAGGTGTCCACTGTGCTCGTGGATCTGTTGCAAGTAATTGAACTTTAGATTGTGCCATATTATCCTCTTTGTACTCTTGGATTTACTGCGGTGTTAAATGTAATGGTATAACGGAAAAGCTTGTCGCGACCAAAAGTTTGATACTCGTATTGGTTGCTTGTTAACTCAACGCTTTGCCACTTACCATCCCAATAGATGTTTACACTAGGTGAAACAAAAAGGCTACGTAAGTACTCTCCTTCCAATTCACTCATATAATCTGTTTGTGCAGTCCATGATTGTACGATAGATGTAGAATAGGTTCTGCTACCACGGTTGTGTGGGTTAATTGAATAAGTAGAATCGCTCCATGTGCCTGGTAACTGGTAATAGTTGTTACGAGTTATGTTATCGGTTTCTGTGTTACGTTTGTAGAACGTGTAATAGTCATGGGTACCCGTAGATCCAATCCAGCTAAATCGTATAGGTTCAAATTTCTGGCAATCATAAGAAACCACATCGTATCTCATTTCATAGATTGGATCCAATAAGAAATCCGAAATATCCGTAAAGTCCGTGGGATCCAGTGTTGGTTGTAATTGATCTGTCCAGTAACAACTATCAAAAGTCCAAATACGAACAAAGTAATGTGAAAGGTTTGCTGCAGTAGGAGCAGTACACCATAGGTTTACGGGATATGATCCACTGGCATCAATATCTTTTAGGTTTTGTGGACCAACACCAAACTGTCCAATGTAATCTTCAACATTAAATGTATAGGGACCGTGATCGTTGATAGTTGCACGAGGACCTACATTAAACGTACCAGATAGGGTTGCAAAGGTTTGTTCGTTTGCACCAGCAGTTGTATAATAATCAAACTGGATTACATAGGGTGCAAAGTTGTAAGTATCAAATGTCGCTGCATTATCGAGGTAATTCCACCAAGACAGGGTTGCATACTCATCCAATGCTATACGTTGATTAAGACCTGTAAGAGTGCCAGTTACATCACGATACGGGAAATCTGTAAGGTATCTCCAATCAACAGTTGTAACACCCATATCATTTATATTACCCTCACAAGCTTCTACTGTAAGATCTGGTGCATATAATAAAGTGTTAGGTAACCAATTTAATTCGTAAAAATCTTTGTACCCATTCAACACATATTTGTAACCCGAGTAGTTGGTCCAAGAGATGACGTTATCGGTAACAGAGCCATAACGGATTCTGTATTTGAGAATCACATTACCACCGTTAGAGGTACCACCAAAATCCTCGTTACCGTTTGTTCCAGCAATAATCGTTTCAAAAGCAGGGTATGGAGTGTCAAAATCTGGCGCATCAAACTCTGGCGACAGGTAACTTTGCAAAAGCTTTGAAGCATCAAAGATACATTTACCTGCAGGGTTTGCTGGTTGTTGGAAGGTTGCCACTGTGTTGCCGTCAACCTCGACTGCGAGAGCGTATGCATCCTCTACAGACGTAAGACCAGAAAGAACCCATACATTGGGTCCTACCACTAGGTTCTCATCGCTGGGTACTTGTGTAATTGAAATCGCCATTATGCTTTTTTCATTTTATTTTGTAATTCAACCATGTGCATACGTTCTTCGTTCATCTTTGTTTTTTTCCAAGCAAGCCAGTTAAATGCTTCTCTAAATGGACGTCTTACAACATAATCAATGTTTTCAAACTTACCATCACAAAGAACCATTACAGACTCATACCAAGCGTGTGCTGGAGTTAACCTCTTATCATCTGGTGAACTTTCTTCTGTAAGATGTGTATCCTTATAGTCAAACAGTTCTTTGTAACTCTGGTATACAGAACGACGCCAAGAGTTATAGTTTACAATTGCTGGATAGGCGATTGTGATATCTAAAGCCTTTGCCTTTTCGATTGGCATTTTATAAAGACTAGAAATTAATTGATCTATTTTAGCATCAATTGCAATTACATCTAAATCTATAAACTCACCAAGCGTAAGGGTTTCTAGGTTTAACAAGGTGTACTCATCAATCTTTGATTGTATACCTTTACTTGTAAGGTTAAGGCTTGCGAAAACAAGAGAAATAGCAAATGTAAGCATCTCTGGATCTTCGGTTTCCATTAGTTGTAACGGACCGATAGGTGCACCTGTAGCCGCAGCAACTATGTAAGGCCATTCATCCTTTTGCTTGATGTTCCAATTAGAAAGCTTCATCCATTTTTCAACAGTAAAACTATCTGGAATCTCGTATGATTTGTCCTCTATCCTTACTGCGAACTTCATTGTGTTGTGCTTGTTTGTAATATTGATTGTATTGCTGTAGCTAAATCTTCTCCGAACTCATCCACAAATGGTTGCGGTATAATTGGTTCTCCTGTTAATGGATTCGTTGCCCAGCCAGTTGCCCTTAATCCAAACTTTCTTATATTTACACGTATTCCATATTCATAATCATCATCTCCAACAACATATGATGATAAATTACCACCAACTGGAGCAAGTGTACCATACTTTGTACGTTTATCTTTAAATGAAAATGGAGAGTTAGGTGCTTTATCGGATGAAACAACACCACGAACACCTAAATCCTGGTATACTCCATACTCTAAGTAACTAATAACTAAACCGTCTTCATCTACTCCGTATGTTATAGAATCTCTAAGTGCACCTGTTTTTCTTGGAGCCCGTTCTTTTAAGTATTGAACAAGCTTGGTTCCAAATACATTTAACGCTTGGATGTATTCTTCTTCTAGCATTACTTAAATGGCGCGATACATTTATCCAGCGCGAACGGAGTCTCTATTTGTATTTGAAAGGTAGCACCGCTTAAAGAGTTATCAAACCTTTCAACGAATGGTATCACTGTAAGCGGTAGGATCACATCACCATCTGGACGTGGCACGCTAAAGTTCCAATACGCAATCAAGTCTTGGCCAATCTGGATCATATCCGAGATTGTGTTAGTCTCCTTATCCATGTTTGGTTTAACACGATCTGCGATGATAAGGTTAAAGTTGTACAGCATTCTGCCCTGCGCAAGTTGTCCACCTGTTGGTTGTAAAAACACATAAGGATACACCGCAGGATTTTGATTATCTTTGTTTCCTACTTCAAAATCGCTAAGTAATGGGCTTGTGCTAAACTCATTTACTTGGTAATGAAGGTTGCAAGCCTGCTTGAATAAATCAATGATATCTTCGTATGTCATATATTATTAGATATTTCTTTAGATAAATTTGATTAAGGATTTTTTTATTACGAAGATTTGTATTATATTTACACTGTAATTCAAAGTGGATTACAACGTTCATTTAATTTTTTTAATAATGACAGAATTTGAATTTCATCAACGGATTCCCAGTCAAAAAGATAATTATTTTATACGACTTACAGAAAACAACATTGTTTGTCTTTATAATTATTTTATTGAAGATGATGAAGCGTATACTCAATTTGTTCGTTTCTATCCTACAACATATGAAAAAGCGATTGATATAATTCATCATCTTATGGAAATAATAGATGATGAAGAAAAATTACGACAATATACTGGAGAATGGGAAGTAAAGCTTCATTAGGTATAGGTGCTCTAGAAATAGGGCACCTATTTTTTCACAAAAGTTTTTTTAGTTCACGTTTATGTATTATATTTGTATTGTAATTCAAAGTGGATTACACCTAATGCCTAATAATTAACACTAATGACAAATTTAAAAACCGTGGAGTCATTCGGAGAAGATTTCAATTTTCTAGAAACACAAAATGAATTAGGTGAATTCATTTATGAATGTGATCAAACAAACTTTGGATTATATTCTCATCCCACATATAAGGATTTATTAATTGAAGTAAAAGATTGGAATATCGATAAATTTATTCAACATTGCGAAGAACCAGATGCATTTAGTGGAATGATGGTTACTTTATACAAAAATAATTGTGATAAACTCTTTTCATTTGGAGTAATTGCAGATTATTGGGAACAGTTAATTGTTGATTTACCCTGGTGGGAAACTGCATTTATAAAAACTAAAGAGTCATATACTCAAGTAAAAATTAATAAATTATTTGAATTGCTTAAGCAGATGAGTAAGTAATTGAATTTATTATTATAGAGAGTTTCGGCTCTCTTTTTTTATCTCATAAGAATGTATTGGCCTACAGTCTCACCACTTAATGCGTAACGTATTGCGTCCATTGCGTGGTTATATTCATCTATAGGTTTATTGATACCCTGCATCCAACGATAGTTCTCGTACTCATTCCAAATGTTTTTGGAATTGATATCCACATAAACCTCTTTTGCTAATAGTTTTGAGATTCCACTACGTATACTGTCGGGTCCTTTAACTGCAGGTCGTACAGTAAATCCTGCCCTTCGAATCTCTTCAATTGATTTAGGTTCCGCGGAATCTGCGATAATCACATCGTTTCTTGTTACTCCAGTTTTGTGTAAGATCTCTGCCAAGTCTTGGTTTGTCATTGATGTACCGTAAAACAGTTCTTTAACCCAGATTTTTGTATTCTTTATACGCACATCTATTACTGCGGTAGGATCGTTTGAAAAACCAAAGTCAATACCGATAATCCGTTTAGCCTCCATATCGGGATCAAACCCAGGTTTCCAATTATCAAATATTTGTCCTTCTGCTATTTCCTGCCACTCACCAAGTATATGTTTAGAGTAATATTTAGTATCTAGATCGCGCATCCGTTGCCACTCCTTAACCTTTAATGGATCCAAGTATGGGTTATCTTCAAACGTTGTATGTATAAAACAATGATCGTCTAACCATTTAGGATTTGGTTTACCGTTTAGGTACCAACGCTTATAAATCCAATGTGCTTTTGATTCCGGGTTAAATAAGAGAATAATTTGAGTGTGACCTTGTGTATTACGAAACGAGTCATTTAATTGGATAAACGCTTCTTCATTTGGGATCTCCTGTGCTTCATCGACAATTAACATGGTTGGGTTTGCAATACCTTTTGATTTAGCAACCGCGGCTTTATCTGTTAACTTAAACGAGTGCGTCATAATACGGTTACCGTTTTGTATGTTAACAATGTCTTCGCCTTCAAACTTAACAAATGGCATAAGACCAAACTTTTCTAATAGATCTAGGATATCGCGATAGATTGAAGATTTAATAGAACGTTGGGTGTATCGAGCAATCACAATTCTTACATACTCATTAGAATCAAATAATTTGTAAATACAATACGCAACAGTGTTATAAGTTTTACCACCAGCTCGACCACCGGAGATTAAAAAATACCTATGATCATAATAAAACAATGGCGCATATGCATCAAGAAATCTAAATACCGGTTCCTCCCTTGTTGGATTGTCCTCCATGTCCGTTAGATACATCGCCCTTGGCATCTTTGATTATTTGATTGATCCATTCTATTACTCTTTTATCGTTAATCTTGTGCTGTGGAACTGGTGTTTTCATTCGGGTTTTGTGGTAATATAAGATTAATGGGTTTCCAATCTTCGGGTGTGTTGATCTCCGTTTTCTTTGGTAACACAAAAGGTGAAAGCTTGATAAGACAATCGATTGCTTTTTGTGGATCCCGTTCTGCTACGTCTTGTAACCACAGAGTAATGTTATCAAGGTTACCGTGAATAAGGTTTGCATAGGCTTCACGGATCTCTTTTGTGACTTTATTTGGAGTACCGGGTGGACGTCCACCTCCACGGTTTGGATCTTCGCCTTTAACAAATGGCATAATTTAGTCGTTATTTTTAATTACTATTTTGCCGATATTATTAAGTTCCTTGTATTGGTTTACAAAGTTTAAAAGATCGGTACGATGACAGGCTCCGCATCCATTAGGTACTTTTTTTACTCCAAAGAATTGAGGCCAAAGTTGGTATATTACGCGAGTATTTAGTTTTAACCCGCCCTTGTTATGATTTGCTACAAGATGTTCGATTTGGTTGATTTGCTCTTGGGTTAATTCAATTTGAGTTTCTGGTAAATAAGTCATAATTTGTAATATTGGGATTCTGTAAGGTTAGCAGCCAGTGAAGCAACACCAGCAAAAAGGATAAACACTGGATTCCAAAAGATACCAGTGATAAATACCGCCCAGTAGGATAAACAGACCGGACAGTTAAATGGTTTTACATTAATGCGTAAAAAGTTTAGCAATATGGTATAGGGTTGGCTCATTGTTAACGTAGCGCCCAGTATACCAATAGCAATTGAAAGGATTAAAAATTCAATCATGGATATCAACAATCATTGAGTCTTTTTTTGATGCAACAAAGATACCATCAATATCTTCAAGCGTGAATACGATATCTTTGCCCTCATCGGTTTCTAGTTGTATGGGTCCAAGTTTTTGCGTCCATCTCATTACAAACTCTTGTGTTTCTTTTACAGTATAATGCGTTACTATATAATCACGATAGTTATTTGCGCTTATGTATTTCATCCATAATATTTTTGTTTAATCTCTTTACGAGCACGATCTACAGATTTTGATATTGATGTACGGGAAATACTTGTTACCACAGAAAGCTTAGAGTAATTTGGTGTTTCGGCATATAACTCTACTAATTTAGCGTGGTACCAACCCGCATCGTTACGATTTTCACTCATGTGATCAAGTATGGTTTTTACTTTATCAATATCCCAATCGGGTTCTTCTGCAGATTCATAATACCAATCCGAATTATCTAATTCATCAATACTTTTAAAATCATTGGACCTATAAATTTTATAAAAGGGTGAAGTTACGCTTCGCCATTGATTCATCATCATACGTACAATATAAAATCTTGCGTAACCATTTTCAATAATATTTTGTGACTCTGGTTTTTCAAGAAAATCAATTACACAGTGCTGTAATAAATCATTCCATAATACATTATTTTGTGAAATATTACGTGCTGCTTGTTGTAACTGTTTCCAGTTTTGTGTCATCCAATCATTTTTCAAGTTGATGTATATCTTTTAATCTATAAACAGATTTACCCTTACGCTCTTTTAAATATTCCAATTTAATATAACCCGGTAAATTTAAATCATCCTTATTAGGGGAATCGATTACATAATTATGCTGTTTAAATCCCTTTACCTCATATGAAGAAAAGTAGTCTTTCCAATAAATGGTATTTTTATTTTTATTATTTAAATTCCAGGGAATTAAAATTTTATGCTCTTCGGCTATTGAGTTTACATACATTTTATAATTACAATCGGTTTTATAAATAACGTTTAAAGTATTTTCAATGTATTTTAAAAGTGGCAGCTTTGAATTTTCACACATAGTACTCGAGTCATAAACCTCAAATAAAACTGTTTCAATAAACTCAAAACGATTATCAATACTGTTTAATGGCAAAAGCACAAAGCATTTTTTTTCCCACCCCTTCGTGATTTGAATCCGATGTATGTAAGCAGTATACCGTTTCCAAGTTTCTAAGCCAATAGGACGTGATGTTATAGTATTTATCATTCTAAGTAATATATTTTTATATGGCTTATAAACTTAAAGTTTCATTGTATATATAAATTAAAATTTTTGTATTATATTTGTAAAATGAAAATCATACACATCTGTGGTCCACATGCTTCTGGTAAATCAACCTACGTAAAAAACCTTATACTTGAACATCAAATAAGTATTGATGATCACGTTTTAACCCTACCGTATAATAATAACCGTAATGATTTATACGTAAAAAATAACGTTGGTTACTTTGGTAATCATCGCCAACTCGAGTTTATGTGTTATAAAAAACAATTAGCACTTAACGATGTAAAAATGGCTGTGGCAAAGGCAAAAGAGCTTGGTGTTGAAAAACTTTACTTTAACTCTGGAGTTATACCCGGAAGCACACCATTTAAACTAGAGCTGTTTAATAAGTATCCCAATGAATATGAAGTTGAGTATATGCATATATCCCTAGAGGATTTAATACAAAGACTTGCAATCCGTAATAAAAACATACCAACTCAAAAATTTAAATCCGAAGAGGAATTATTACATTTTGCTAAGATAGCAATTAATAAGTTTATTAATCAACAAGTTATTCTTCAAGAGTTAAATTGCCCTATACGTTTTATTCCAAGTAACTCAATTGAAGATAAAGGCGGTAACAAAGATTTACCCATGTTTAAACCCGTCGTAAACCTTTTTTAAATTTCATATATAAAATAAAAACATGACAGAAGAGCATACCTCATTTATTAACGCCATTAGCAATATTTACGAGTTTGTTGGTTATAATGCCGATGAAAATATTCTTGTATTTTATGAGCTGTTTGACGGTAAAGCAGATCCCGATTATATTTCTTATGTTGTAATTGAAGACGGATACTGTACTGTTGATTACATAGTCGGACCTAAACAACAGTACCATGATTATAAGGAATTAGGTTGGGCCGAAACGGAATTTGAACTTAGCGATTGGTTCAAACTTTCGGCCTTTCAATCCAAATGAAAGCACGCTCTCTTTTTTTATTTCTAATAAAACGAAATTTACTAAATATAAGATACTTTATAAAAAGTATTTAAGGTCATCTAGTTTTATTAGATGGCCTTAGATTATTGCTTTTATTAAAGAATAAACGTAGCTTTTCAATGTTACGTTCTGTAGCTTTTGTAGGTTTATAAACCTCCTCCTGCTGGGTATACAACCGGGTAATCTTCATAACACCAATTTGATCTTCGTCCGTAAATTATTGGACCGTATGTATTTGTTGAAGGCATTGAAAACTGTGATGATGCCTGTTCATTACGATCTGGAACAATTCCTTTAAAATCTGGAGAAACATATTCGGGATACAAATAATTGTATTGAACAAGATGATTGCGTAACCTGTCCGAATAAAAGGTTGCTGTATTCAATTGATCATTACGTAAGTATTGAAACTCTTCTAATGAAATTGTATTAGCAGTTTCGCTTGATGGAGAAAGAACGCTTTTATTAAGTAACTTCCATTTAATATTAGGTAGTATACGCCAAACTGCTTGGTTTAATAAAAACGGAGCAATAAACTCATTTATTAAATTTGTTTCATCAACCGATAGAGTATTTGCTAAAATACGTGCTTTAAGACCATCATAAAACTTAGAACCAAGTAGGTTTTGTAAATCTAAATCTTGTGATGCAATCAAGCCGGGAATTAAATCCGATACGTAAACATTTTCATTAACGTCCGTAAATGACTTAATTTTTTCTTCGGAGATAAAAAATACTTCTGTTGCCATAGCTTAATTATTTTTGTGGTATACCGGTTAATAGTTTAGTTTTAAGGTTTTCCATAAGGGTATTATCAATGGGTTGACCCGTTGCAGGATTTTTACCTAAAGGTTCGTCTGTATCAACTCTTTCAACTTGTGGTACATCTTCTGCAATAATGATATCCTCGTCAAGAAGTGGAGCATTTTCAATTTGGATATCTGGCATTTCAAATCCCATATACTCAAACATTTTATTTACTTGTTTAAGTAATATTTTTTGATCGGGTTGTACAACAGTATTAATAAAGTGTGAATAAGCCATTAACAGTTCCTGGCTATTTGATCCTAAACCGTTTCCGCCTTCACGAATTCCTAAAAGTAGTGGCGATGAGATCCTATGTCCAGTAAGAATTCTGCTTGACAATCTTTGTTCTAATTGAATATAGTATTGGTCGTTAGTTAAATTTAATGGCGTAATTTCTGGCGCAGTTTCTGGCGTATCGCTAAATGTAAGAAAGAATCTGCCTGCGTTCCCGGCACCTGCGTAACTTTCTTGGAACTCACGGTAAATTTTATCACGTGTTGATTTATCGGGGATACCATTACGCATTGATATAAACATACTTGGAACAAGTCCATTGTTGAGATTTGCCGCGTGGAATAGGGATAACTGTCTATCAATCTCTATATCATTAAGTGATCCAATATAACTACTAAGAGGATAGTATTCCATTCCGGGTTGGTAATCGTAATAATAATAGATTTGAGATGCGTTATCGCCTTGAGTATTTTCTGGATCAAACGTTGGATATGCAATTGGTTTATACTTGGTACCGCGTACTTTGTAAAGATCCCAACGTGATGAATAGTAATAGTGAGTAATTTCATCTTCATCATTATGCTTACCAGATCTTAGTTTAGAAAAATCAATATGATATACTTCGGAGATTTTGTCTCCAGCACGATTCCATACTACATTTAACGCAAAACCACCAAACAGTTGATAATCTAATGCAATCTTTTGGAATACTTCATCCCAGTTTTCTTTAGGGTTTGCTCTTCTTAAGCGTGCATTTATTGTTAAATCATCCGAATAAAGACCTAAACCGCAAATTGCATCTACTTTAGAAATAATGCAAGTATGATTAATAGCACTTCCATTAAATAAATCAATGATACGATTTGGATAAAGATTGGCTTCACCCCAAGCAACCCAATCTTTTGAATCATACTCGAAATAGTTCGGTGTTAATTCCGGGTCGATATACCCATAAACGTTAAATGCATATTTATTATCTTTTTCGCTCATGACTTATTATATGTTTGAACCTAAAGCGTAACGGCTGTAAAGGTAATTGTTTAGTTGTGTAAAGGTTGCAGCGTCTGGTATTTGGTTACAAACAATCAATTCTGCAATGTAACCAATCGGAGTAAAATTAAACGTTGCACCTGTAGTTGCACCTCCACCAGTTGCTGCTTTCAATGTATAGGTTGAAGTTACTGTGTTTGAACCTGGTAAACTGTTTACACTTGGGTTATCTGTGAGTGAATAAGGTGTAATACCTCCATCCATTGTGTAGTAATCATAACATTGAATGCGAGCATTTATTGCTCCTGGTGCTGGAACCCAATCACGAGTTGTGATTGTACCATCCCATACAGAGAAAACTTCAACAGTATCACCTGCATTGAGGTTGAGAGTTTTTGTAAATGCACGTGCAGTTGTTCCAGATACCGCTGTATTTGAAGAGTAGGCAGTATAAGCACCACCATTTATTTTTACACCAAGCGATGCATTACCTGTTGCAACAACGTTTGTAAAAACTGCAGTTGCACCAATAGTATATTTACCAGTAGTTGGAATTGTGATTACATTTGATACAACAGTAAATCCTCCAACATTTACAGAGGTTGCATCAAATGGTATTGAAATCTCTGCTGCAGTACCTGCGCTTCCACCTGGTATATTTTTTGATAGTTCAACTCTACGACCTCTACGTGCACCGTATGCCCACCAATGTGGATCACCAGCAGCCAGTGTTGGTGAAAACAAACTTGTCATTGATTGGCTAGGTTGAGCAGCAGCACCAATAAGTCCCATACTGTGTGTAACCAAAGTTTTACTACGTGTGTGATAAGCACTTGCGGTTGAACCACCTGCCCATCCGATAATATCAAAACTATCCCTTACTCCTGTATTTGCACTGCTTGAAAGTTCCATTGTTTCAACCATCAACACAAAGAATTCATCTGTGTTGGCATAATCCATCAATTTGGCTGGTGCATCCATTGCTAGACCTTGACCGTTTGTATCGTGAAAGATTGTTGGTTGACCATTTATAGCACCAACTGCATCATAATTTGGTTGCTTACCGGCATTTGGTTGTGAAAGAGGTGAAGCAGTTCCTGCAATAGGTGCCCATTCACTTACATAACTTCCATTTAATGTAACACCTTGATCTCCTCTCCACCAACCTATAAGACCAGTCAAGCTTGACGGATCAAAAGGCGATGGACCTGCACCTCCTGCTTTTCTGGTAGCACCTATTGTGTTAGTGGCTAGATTAATCATAACTCTTCTTCTATTCTTTCTGGATGTGTAAACGGATACTCCTCACTTACTTTAGTAGGGTCATAAGTGAGATTGTCAAGCATCCATTCATTCATTGGAACGGTAAACTCTTCTGCGTTTTCGGGATTAGCTTCTGGGTTTGCCCAAGTTTGTGTTTTAGTACGAACGTTTGGGTAACCATAGTAGGTATCTGCAGATGCAACGATTTCATTGCATTGTGCTTCGGATCCGACAAACCACTTATATGCCATTACAGTAATGCGATTATGTTAGTTGCGTCTGTGCCAGTGGCATACACTCTTTTCACCAGGATTGGAAGAAAAGTACCATCTGGAACATTGATAAAGGTAACAGTGCCGCCGTTTGCCATATCGACTTTGACGTCACCAGTTGCTCCAACATACAATGCAGCTGGCCATTGTGCCAAATCTGCAGAGTTGTTAGGTGTAACATCATAAGCCTCTTGTGCTTGTGTTACTGGAGTTGATGTAGGTAGATTGCTCATTGTTTTTGTTTAGTTTATTAGCAAGTGCCGCTAGTGTTATATGTTGATAGGTTATAATTTGCCATTAGCCAACCATTGTTTGATCCATCAAAACTTGAAATGTATACAAATTCCCAAATAGCCCAACCACTACCGGGTACTTCTCTTACACAAGTAAGTGTTGCACCTCCAGCTTGTGCGTTTGGAATATCACCTGGATGTTTGAAATCCGAACCAAAGGTTACAGTAAATTGGGTACTGCTATTATAAACACTTATACGAAGCATTTGACCGTTTTGGAATGTACCAGTTGGATTATTAATTGTAAACGCAGAACTAGCAATTACATGATAATGTGGATAATCACCCGGTACTGGCGTAAAGGTTGTGGTTTTACTTGCATCAACTTTATAACCATGTGGACCTCTATGCATTTGGTTAATCTTAGCGCTGTTTGCAATATTGTTAGTATCGCTAGCACCTATCATAATACTATCTGTTGCGGTGGCATTAGCTTCACGACCTATAGCTATAGCTCTAGTAGCAGTACCAGTAGCGACATGTCCTATAACTACGGCGCTTCCACCAGATACAGTAGCAGCTGCTCCAAGTCCAATAGCATCTTGTGCACTATTATTAGCATTGGTACCAATCATGATTGATCCACCACCTACGCTATTTGTTACTCCAGTTCCAATTGTAATTCCGTAAGTTGCATTGTTTCCATTTGCGTTACCTCCGATTGATACTGCGAATTCTTCTGCTACTGCAAAACCTCCAATGGCAACAGCATCTGTACCTGCCGCTTCACTATTATTTCCTATTGATACACTTCTAAGACCTGCTGCGTTTCCTGCTGTACTAGCTGCAAAAGTTGAGCTTTGCATTGCATTTGTTCCAGTACCTGGTACTAAACCTGCGTTTCCTGCCGAACCTTGTGCTCCTTGTGCTCCTTGTGCTCCTGCTGCTCCAGTAGCACCAGTGGGACCTGCTATACCCTGTGGACCTTGTGGTCCAATAGGTCCAGTATGTCCAGTAGCTCCAGTGTGACCGGTATGTCCTGTATGTCCTGTATGACCAGTTGCACCTGTATGACCTGTATGACCTGTGTGTCCAGTTGCTCCAGTAGCACCTTTTGCTCCAGTATGTCCAGTTGCTCCAGTATGTCCAATAGGTCCAGTTGCACCAGTATGTCCTGTGTGTCCAGTATGACCTGTATGTCCAGTAGCGCCGGTTGCACCTTTAGCACCTGTAGCGCCTTTTGCTCCAGTATGACCAGTAGCACCTGTGTGTCCTGTATGACCAGTGGCTCCAGTAGGTCCAGCAACACCCTGTGCTCCTTGGGCTCCAGTTGCTCCTGTTGCACCAATTTGTGAGTACATCACTTGAGAAAGTTCAACAGAGCAAGAAGCGGCATCTGGAATACCTACACCTGTAGTTGCATCAAGTGATAGATCTGTTGAAGTTCCTTGCCAATAGATTTGCACATAATCGTTTGGAGAAATCGATTGACCAATAAACATGAAATTGATAATCGTTTCCGAAGGAGTAGCAGGATTCTTTTGCTGTTGTACAGTTGCATAGTGTGCAGAATCTGGGTAATCAACTCCATTGAATTTCAACCAAAACGTTACATCTTCTGGTTGGTTACTTATGTTTGCAATCAAGAAGGTAGCACTCATTCGGTAAACACCTACATTTGCAATAGTAATCTCATCTCCATTTTGAATTGAGATACCATTTGAAATAGAAGTGGAGTTGATAGTGATTACCTGTGGTGTCCCTGCGACAGCGATTGGTTGGTCTGTGGTATCAAAGAATGCGCCGTAGTATCCAATCGCACCACCTGCGCCTTGAGGTCCAACGGGACCAGTTGCACCGGTTGCACCTTTAGCACCAGTAGCTCCAGTAGAACCAGCGCCCGTTGCTCCTTTAGGTCCAGTTGCTCCTTGTGCTCCACTAGATCCAGTTGCACCTTTTGCTCCTTGTGAGCCCTGTGCTCCAGTTAAACCTGTAAAACCTTGAGCACCTTGTGCACCTACACTACCTTGTGTACCAGCGCTACCTTGTGGACCTTGTGGACCTTGAGGACCACCAGCAGGGCCAGTAGCACCAGTAGAACCTTTTACACCTTGGAAACCTTGTGCTCCAATGTTACCTAATACAGTTGCACTAGTTACATCAACTACATCGGTAAATGTAACAGTGGTATCGGATACCTCCATTGGAAGTGGATTACCTACACCATCTGTAAGCGGTTGTGATGTAGCAGATAACGCGGCATTATCCTCGGTTTTAATTAAGCCTGGATATGTGTCCTGTATCTTATTATTTGTTAGACTTGCCATATATTATTAAGCATTTTGCCATTCTGCGGTATCTAGTTGCCATTCAAATGTAGTTGTGTTCCACACTTGATCACCAGGAGTTGGAGTTGCTGGCGTAACAAAAACATATGCAGATGTATTTGGATTGTTTCCTTGAAAGAAATGATATTGGATTTCTGGAGCAATGTTCTCTGTTAAGAGTTTCATCTCTCCCTGTTCAAGAAGATTTATATTTTGGTAAGATAGGTTACTTTCCCAAAGTTGATATGTATACTCACCCGCAGGATAGTAACCACCTCGCAAAGAAACAATCCCATTATCTTGATCATCAAAATAGGATTCCGTAAAATCAAGTAAAATATAACGAGCATTCTCTGTTACTACATTAGGTATTACGTACTTTTCGTATTTAGTTATTGAGTTCTTAAAAATGAGTTTATAGATGCCACTATACGATAGCTTGTTCTCTACCGCAGTAAAGGCAATTTCATTATTATCGTTTCTTTGGACGAGTATCATATAATAATAGATATAAATTTTGCTTATGTTGTAAAATATTTCGTGAAACCTTTTATAAAATGTGTATATAAAGATAAAAAGAATATGATAAAAGAAACACCTGAAGTACCTATTAGAATTGCAGCATTTTTTGCTTTATCTACAGAAGGTATTGCTTTAATTGAGCATTCAACCGAAATTAACGTTTATATAAAAACTTTACAAAAGTATTTTACTATACGTGGTATTAAATGGAATCCCGTATGGTATACTGACAAACAGACTGAAAAGAAAACAATGATTTGTTATTTTTGGACTAATAAAGACTTTCAAATCTTTGGATTTACTAAACATCGTAATAAAGAGGGAGAAATAACAACATACCCATTTCATTTACAAGATATCGTTAAACCCTTAATTGTTAAAGGGGTTTTTTAAGGTCTAGTATTTTACTGCTAGATACAGGTCGCTTCGGCGACCTTTTATATTAATCAAAGTTTTTTTTGAAAAACCTTTTTTAGTTCCAAAATACTTTATATTTTTATACTGTTAATCAAGGTGGTTAACAAAAAGTTCTTTAAAATATCATAAAATGGAACAAACAAAAGCAGCTAGCAGTACAAAATCAAAAACAACTGCTACTAAAATGACTGTCAAAATGAATTCATTGGACATGTCAAAGCCGGAGATCAATAAAATGGTTACCAAAGTAATTAACCACGATCCTGTTGTTAATGCTTCCGAACAAACCTTTTCATTACCTGCAACATTGGAAATGGAAAAAGTAGTACGGAAATATAAAATTCAACATGCTCATTATCGTGTAGTTATCCAACAAAATAACGATAATTATAAGGTATTCATTCTTATTAATCGCAAGGCAAATGAGAAGTTCTTTAAAGATAACTTTACGGTACAGCGCAAAAAAGCATATCTTAACGTTACTGAATTTAAAAATGATTCAAAACGTATTGGACGTACGGTTAAATTTGAACAACTATCAAATGTGTTAAATAAGTATAATGAAATTTTGCTTACTTATAACACAACTGTTGAAACTCAAAACGTTGCTAAGGTAGAAAAAGTTGAAACTGCAGCAAAAGAACTTTTGAATTCAATGGAATAAAAAAGGGGACTTTGGTCCTCTTTTTTTATGTAAAAAAAAACCGCTAGATTTCTCCAGCGGTTCCTTAAAAAAATATAGAATGGCTCTAGTCTTTCCTAGTGTCAAGCTTCTACAACAGTAGAGTCTATTTCAAACATTGGATTAGATTCATAACCTGAGATCGTTAGCGTATAGCCATTGCGATCTCCGTATGCCTGTCCTGTGCCATTAGATCCAGCAGACATTTCTGCCCCTTTCTCTAATCCACATGACCAATATCTACCATTGTTGTCTTTTACTACCACCAAAAGCTTGGTGTTTTGTGCTAGTAATAGTAGTTGATTGCGGGTGTTACATTGTAATTTATTGAACACTAGCGCTACATCTTGCTGGTACCATACGGTTCCATTTTCTTGTGATACATTCACAGTTTCTGTATAGCTTGAGCTCTGCTTCGGTACTTCAAATTTATAGAAGCTACCGGTAGTAAGAGCTACTCCGCCAACATAAATTGCATCAATTTCACAAGTTGATCCAGACACTAAATCATAAGTTACAGCACCATCCGCATTCGCTACAAATACATATTCGATTCCACCCACATTGTCTCGGCAATCTAGTGGAATATTACTGGTTATTGCGCAAGCAGATAAACTCATTTCTTATTAGGTTTTTTTAAAGGGCGGCTGTTACCCCGCCCTTATTAAATTTAGACGTTAGAGACAAATTGGTTCGATAACGCGGCCGTCCCGAAGCGGAATTTACTCATGAATTTAACCACGTCCACACTTGGATCGTAGTAGAAACGGAAATTATCTTGGTCGTCAATCAATCCTGTTCCCATGAAAGCGTACTTTTTAGGACCAACAATTACTTGAGAAGTAGAAATTCCGGGTGCACCGAAAATAGTTACGTTAGTTCCAGGAAAAGTAAAAGCTTGTGCTATGCCTCCTGTGCCGTTTGAAAGATTAGGATACTGTGCAATGATTGCGTTACCCTGGTTCATCAAACCTTGTACAACTTTAGAGTATTGAGACATTGACATGTACATTACCAAGTCGTCTTCTTGCTTCAACTCGTTAGAGAGAAGATCAATCATTCCCCATACATTTGCAAATGAGTTAGAAGCAGTCCAAGCGCCTGCGTAAGCAGTACCGTCCGCAGCACCATTAGCTACAGAAATTTGATCAAGAAGACCAACTACGCAAGATCCAGAAGTACCATCTCCAGCCCAAATGCTTTCTTCGATAAATTTACCGATTTGACGTACTTTGTAATCCGCTACTGCAGTTTCAAATGGTACTACGTCTTGATAAGCCGAAGGACTCATTTGAGAAGATAACCAATACTCACGAAGAGTGTCTGGGCAAAGTTCCTCTTTAACTTGGTATCCCTTTACGCAGAGGTCGGTTTGTGTGAATGCGGTAGTGTTATTACCAACTTGAGCTGCTCCAAATCCACAAGAAAGATCGGTAACGTCTACAACACCACCAAGGATGTTGATGGCGGTAGTTCCTGCCGTAAGTCCAGGACGAACAGTCAAGTATGAAACTGATTGTGGCTTAAGTATAGATCGAGTTACAAGTTCGGTACTTAACTGATCCGTGTATGCGCTTAAGCCTGATAGATTAAATGACATAATTTATTTGATTTGTTTATTTTTTGTAAAATTCTCTACGAAGGTTAGCAATACGTGAGTATGCATCAAGCACTTCGTTTTCTGTTTTGTTAAAGTTCAATTTAGAAAAAGATTTCTTCATTGACTCTTTTGCAGGACCATTTTTATACTCCTCAAAAGATTTTTTCATTTCTTCAACTTCGGTTTTAATTGCTTGAATTTCTTCAACAATAGGAGCAACTAACTCCAAGATAGCCTCTGGAGTCATCCCAGATTCTACAACTGCTTCGGCAACTTCAAGAACAGAAGATTCCTCTTCCATTTTTTCCTCTTTACCGGCTTCTAAAGATCCTTCCCCTTCTGCATCTGGTTCTTTTACACCCGTGATTGTACCCTCTGCGTCAACAGTAATTACAATTCCACTTTCGGTTGTATGTTCTCCCTCTGGGGCAGAAACCTTATTACCTTCCGAGTCGATAACAAAAAGCTTTTGCCCTGGAGCAAAACTTTCGTCCGAATCATTCATAATTTTGGTTCCGTCCGCTAAGGTAGCTTCATCGAACTTATGCATGCCAAGTAGTACTTTAATTACACCTAATACTTCTTTTTTAGTCATGCGGTTTTTATTTTTTTTAGGTTAATACCTATTATTAAATATAGCGTATATCTGTATTGACAAAAGTTATAACAAAAAAAAGGGGACCGAAGTCCCCTTAAAAAACAAAATAGCTATAGATTTACTATGCTGTTAGTATCATGAACTAACATATTATATATCGGACTTCACATTTTTTTTTTCACACTATACCCATTATTATCTTTATGCGCGTTATGTTTATAATATTTTGGGTTACCCGTTTTACCATTTGCCATTTGCCATACGTAATGGGTAGAGTGACCAACATGTTGTGCTGCTTCACGTAAGGTTTTATATGAACAAACATATTCATCATTTAAAAAAATATCCCAACCAGCCCCGGATGGACCTTTACCCGTACCATTAATACCCCTTAAATCTCCGCGTTTATTTAATTTCATTACTAATAACATATATATTATATATATTATATAACAATAGTTTATGTTTAAACCTATTAAAATTACATCGAGCGAGTTTATTGAAAGCAATGGAAGTACTCAAAAAATTTATTATACGCTTGCAACACATCCCGAGTTTGAGTCATTAACACGAGACACAGTTTATATCTCTATTAACGGAACCAAATATTTTTTTTATAAAACTAAACAAATCGAAGATTAACCTATAGAAACAAATAATAAGTTTAGATTTATTATATTTTTTTTTAAAAGGAGGGTACGGGTCGCCCTCCTTTTTTTTTGAAACATATTTTATATTGAGTATATAAAAATAAAAAAAATGAGTATATCTAAAATTATTCCCAGTAACCAATTTTATTATTATACCTATATTAATGGTAATAACATAGAAGAATACCAAGGATTTTGTATTGACCAGGGATATGAATGGAGACACGTTATTAACGGCGAAATAAAAAATACAAAGTTTTTTGAAAGTTTTACTCAATGGTTTAATTTTAACCTTGAAAAAAGAAACAAGTAAAAACCTTGTTAATATATAATATAACTATTTTACATACGACCTAGGCGCAACCCTAGAGCAAATTTAAATTCCTAAGCAATTAGGTGCCGAAACCGTAAGATCTCGGATGAACTTTCTACGGGCTCAATATGAGTTGTTCGAGTTTGGAATAGACATAATAATTAGACCCATTGAAACGGCCCGCGAAACTTTTGTAAGTATTTGGAGCGCCCTAGCGGATATCCCTTCAATCGGCATTACTCTTTTTTAAAAAATTAAACTTACAGCAGCGGGCGCATGGTTCACTTGAAATACCAAATAAAAAAAATAAGTTCTGGTTTAAACCAAATAAAATAAAGGAACTTTATAAGATGTATTCAAAAGTGTGAAACACTTGAATACAGATTAAAGTTACTCTTCGTATACCCAGTACTTTAAATTAAGTAATACTTCAATTGGTTCGTCGTTAACAACAGTTAACACTTGAAACCAATTCACACCATCAACATCCTTAAACACTGTTTGAAGAACACCTTGAGTTGGATGTAAACCTTGTTTATATTCCTTCTTGATTTGAGCAAGTAAATCTGCATTGGGTGCACTACCTCTTGGATATACCTTTACCTTTCTACCACATGAAAACGAGTTAAGAACTTGATCTATAATGATTGGTTCTTCGTCGTTTTCAATCCAAATCTTTTGATTAAAAAAATACTCATCTTCGTCGTCTACGACGAAAGCACCGGTAGGTGCTAAAAATGGTACATAATTATCTTCTGGTATATACCTTGTATTAGGACTTGGATAGGGATAGGTTTTTTCCATAACAACTCGATTTGTTATTTTAACAAAGGCTAGTTTTAATTATAAATTGATTAAAAAAAAATATATTCTAGTTTTTTTAATTCAATATTTTGGTTTATATTTACACTATCTTTAGGATGATATAAAGATAAAGATTAGTGTTCATTCATTTGAATTTTAGTTTTTGATTTTAATTTGACTTCTAGGAAAGACTAGATACGGAGAGGCAGATCATCCTGCACTCTCCTTTTTTTCTTTTACCATTTCACCAAAAAAACCTTCAACAGAAAAACCTTTGATTTTACCCTGTTTAATTAAATCCCAACTTGTATTATCCATAACCCTCATAGAGATCATCCAAGTCCCTTTGGGTAACTTAAAGCCCATCGCTTTTGACTTATCCATTTCGGGATCTTCAATAATCCAAGACTCGTATACATAGTTCTTTTCTCTTACATCTTCGGTATCATGCTCAATGTTTGTTTGATTGAGCTTCATTTGTCTCATGAATTTTTCCGCGATTTGACGTATTGTATCTTCGGTAAAATAAACGTAATACTTAGAACCATCCTCTGCTTTACGAGGTATTTCAATATCGGGAATCATTGCTGGACCTGTTACAATACGTTTATCCTCTGCAAAATGGTAATCTGCAGTTGTAACAGGATAATCGCTAGCCATTCGTCTACGAACTCTATAAAAATTATTACCCGGATTTGCTATGTCACCTGCGATACCAACAGCAGGTCCTTTATTTTCTAATTTATTATCTGTTACATTAACATAATACTTTTGCCAGCGATGCTTACAGTTAACGCCTCCTTTGTATTTCCAAATAGAATATGTAGATGTACCACCTTCACCAAACCCTGCGTTAACCGCAATGTTTTCCATTTCTTTAATATCTTGATAAGTATACCAACGGTTAAGTTGTATCATTTGTCTACAAAACTGTCTCTCTGGTGTAGGCCCTTCATACTTATAAACTGTAAATCCTGTATCTTTACCTGCATATTCTTTAAGATCTTCAATATCATTTGAATTACCAATATTAGGGGCAATCTCTGCGTTTGCAAATGCTTGATGTGGATACCCTAAACGAGCAGCAGCAAACAGTATTGCTCTTGTAACTAAATCATCCTTTTTATCTTTATCCTTTGTTATTTCGTCAACATAAACCGGTAAACCCGTTGTATCAATTGTAAAATCTTGATCTGGGATATATTCGGCAATCACATCTAAATGCCCAGTCATATATGATACGTTATGATACATTTTAAGCTGTTCGTCAATTTCAACAATTAAATCCATGAAATCATTAACAAGTATACTTGCTTCGTATAAATCATTAACCGTTGCGTGTTTTTCCGTAATTGCTTTTTGTTCAATACCAAATACAGTATCCGCTAAAATTGCAGCGCTGCGTATCATACCCGCAACCTCTTCGTCTGGATTCATTGCAATTAAATGCTTAAAGGTTTTTTGGGCGCCGGGACACAATTTAAAATGACGTGTTGTATAACCCAATACATCCATTTCGCCTTCGGTTAACTCTGCCATTGACATTCGGATTTCTTCCAATTTGTTTGATGCCCACTCAATTCCTGCAGTACCACCCCAAGCATCCCACATTAATCCACCGCAGCCTTCGCTATATGGCGTATCGCTGTTTTGTTTGTGACGAGCAAAGGATGCCATACGTGCAATTGTTTCTTCGCTTATATTTTCACGTTTTGCCAATTGGTTTGCACGTGCCCATCCAACAGGAGTACCACACTTTTGATCTGGGTTTTTGTCTCGCCACTTTAAAGCGCGTTTAGCGGCATTTGTTGCAGATTCTGGGTAATCATTATAAGTTTCAAATTTCTCGGCAGACGATTTAACTGGCACACAATTAGGCACCATTTTACCACCCTTACCAGGCTTTAAACCAATTGCTTCGTAACCTGGCCAACACGCATCTTCCAAACCCTCAAATTGTGCTTCACCCTCCCAATAAGAATAGCATACAGCTAAACGTTGATCCTCTTCTGGAAACTCACCAGACAGATCACTCATACAGCGACCAATGAAATCACCTTCATCTTCCCCTGCTCTAGGTTCTACAAATCTCTCTTCCTTGAAATATAAAAACGTTTCTTCGATAGCAGGATTTTCTACTAATGCGATAGCATCAACGCCTAGTTTAAGGTTGTCATCCTCTGCTATTACTAATTCAACTACTCTTTTGTTCATAATTTAGATAATCTTTCGATTTGGAAGCTAGCCTGTTGTGCACTTGTTACCTCATTTGCGATAACATAAGT
>Ga0208160_1000195_pt1 | contig 29838 bp, 41 predicted proteins | sample CB_VirMetaG_FD_184536 | JGI IMG/M metagenome (GOLD analysis project Ga0208160, IMG submission 184536) | Freshwater to marine saline gradient viral communities from Chesapeake Bay - CB_1504_1 Viral MetaG (SPAdes) (version 4) | ecosystem: Environmental > Aquatic > Marine > Coastal | place: USA... | reverse complement strand
AATGAAAGTTCATCGTCTGTCTATTAATTACTGGTGCTAAGTCCTTTAATCCATAGGAAAGTTTTTCAGCATAGTATTTTGCTGTATTAGCTTCTAATAATTGATATACTTTAGACTCGTAACTCATATTAATTCAAATCCTAACTCTTTAGGTGTTTTACCAACGTGTTCTTTTTTTAAAAAACCTTTACTTCTACAAACACTTAAGTAACTAATAGGTTTATTATTGTTTTTTTGACAAGCTAATATTAGATACCCACCAGTAATAGACTCAGGACAAGCATCTGCTGCTAAATCAAATGATTCGTAAATACCCCATGGTGTTTTTACCATACCTTTATGATTGCCGTTATTTTTACCTAAATGAGATTTACGTTGTTTTTCTTTATACTCTTTACTACGGGGTGGTTTTTTCCAACCTTTCATACTACCGCCAATACCACCTAATTTCATATTATAACAATTAGGGTTATCTACTAATTCTTGAGTAACTATAGATGCTTCTAATATTTCTGTTTCTTCTTTTGTTTTACAAGTATGTAATATTTCTTTAGTAAAATTTTCTTTACCGTATTTTTTAATAGCATTAGTTAATGCTAACCCACTTCCTAAATAGTGACGATCGTCGGTATTTTGTTTACCTATATAAAACTTACCGTTTATATTGTTTGTGGTTTTATATATTACATTCATTTCTTGGCCTTCTTCTTACCAGCTTTCATGTTGCTACACCAATGGTACATCTTACCTTTTTCACCACCGGCTTTTTTAGCTTTTGCTCTTAATGAAGAAACCGAACCTTTACAACTAGCTCCTGATCTTTTTACCCTACCTGGTCTGCTTTTACCTTTAACTTTGCCGTCAGCATAGTTTTCAGTAACTTCATACTCTTTAGGTTTACCGTATCCAGAACCATCTGTAATTTTAAATCTGTTGCCTTTTTGTTTATAATTTTTAGAAAATTTTCTACCAGCTCTTACACCTTTAGTAAACCCTTTTCTTAATTTTCTTAGTTTTATAAGTTTAGCTAAATCACCGGCCGGTAAAATTGATATAGCGCTAATACCTGCATTTATGATATGTCTTTTAGCTATATTAGGTTCTCTTTTTACTGCTGCTTTTAAAGCTCTAATTAATGAAATTGCTGTATTAGTTGCATCAGCAAAAGAACCGAATGTGGGTTCTAAACCTACTAAATCAAGAGCTGTTTGAACCATATTAGCTAGTTTAGATAATTTTCTTTCTTCATCTTCTTCAAGCTTATCTAATTGAATTTCTGTTTTATCCAAAATAGTACCGGGTTTGAAAGTTTTACCTTTATTGGTAACCATATATCTGATAAGGTTACCTATTGTACCAGTACTATTTTTTTGTGGTTTAACTTTAATAACCACACCTTGACTTCCAAAATGTTTACAATCTTTATTCGTGTTAACGCAGAAGTCGCCTGGTTTTAATTCATTAGCATCAAGAGAAGTTAATTCCAAAATTTGATTAACTTTTTCATTAAAGAGGCTCATGCATATATTTATGCAATTTTGTTAACCCAATACTGAAGTAAGTCTTCCATAGTTTGGTCTAAGTTATATTTTGGAGCCCAACCTGTAAGTTCTGTAATAGATTCACTATCACCGTGTTGATAATCAATATCAATAGGACGATAGAACTTATCGTAGATTTTCTTTTCAACGTTATCTAGACCAGAATGCTTAATTAAAAGATCAGTATAATAACCCATCTTATGAGGTTCTTCACCACATACATTATATACCTGACCATCTGAACCATCAGCTAACATAAGGAGATAATATGCATTAACACAATCTCTTACATCAATTACAACTCTAATTGTTTCTAAGTTACCAACAAGTAAAGTTTTATCCTGATAACCTTTCATCATACGAGCTATTTGATATGCATCGGATGATATGGAGAACGTTTTACCTCTTCTAGGTCCAGTATGTGAAAAGGCTCGAGTAATAAAACCTTGGATAGCTTTGTTCTCAAATCTCTCTTGTAAGTAAAGATCAGTTGCTACTTTGCTTGCACCATACGGGTTAGCTGGGAGTAGCTGATCTGTTGTTTGAATCTTTCTACCATCTCTTCCAACGTTACCGTATACTTCTGATGTACTACAAAACATTAGCTTTGCTTCAGGGTTATGAAGTTCAATTGCTTGAATAAGATTTGCTGAACCCATAACGTTTTCTTCCATAGTACCAATAGGGTTAACAAAACTAGTAGGGGGGTGAGATTGAGCAGCTAAATGAAATACACCATCAAATTTATTTGCTTCAAAAACTTTTGAGATAGAAAGATAGTTACGAAGATCACCATATACGAATTTGATCTGTTTAAAATTTTCATCTGGTACTACATCAAGGATATCAGTTTCTCGTCCATTAGAGTGTCTTACTAGACCAAAAACTTCGTGACCGTTTTCAATAAGAAGATTAGCTAAGTGTGGCCCAGCAAAGCCTGTAATACCAGTAATAAGAAATTTCATTTCAATAATTTATTGGCATTTTTTGTAAAAGCCAGTCTTATTACTAATAATTGTTTTCTTTATAAAAATCTAAATATTTTTTAAAAGTTACATAAAAATTTTTTTCATTAAAAATTTCTTTAACTAAAGGTATTTTCATTTTTGCATCTTCTTTATTATGCATGAAGTGCATACAACATTCTTTAAATTTGACCCCAGGTAAGTTATATTTTCTTTTAATAAATTGTTCTATCATAAGGTCCAAATAACTAGTAAATTCATCTGGACCTATTTTAAATAAATGTGCTTCACTATAAAGAGCTTTTATTACTCTATTAGCAGAAGGAGCTCCAGAACCTTGAGAAAAACAATACACTCTATTATATTCCCAACCTTCATTTTCACGATATAAATCTGCATCTATTTTTACAATATCTTTGTAATTAATACCACTATTATAATGTTCAAAAAATTTAATGTTACACCATGAGGGTTCTATTAGAGAATAGAATGCAAATTGTAGTCTCCAGCTTTCATATTTGTTATCAATAGTATCAATAGCAGGAAATCTACTCCATGTTATAGGTTTTCTTTTTTCATACGGTATATCTTTAACATAATGGGCAACTTTTTGACCAATAAATAGAGGGGTAAAATAACATTTAAACGCATTATCGTCTTTTTTTCTACAATACCCAAATACAGGTAGATCTTTTATCTTATCAGCAGGAACATCTCCAAGAGCCTCGTAAAAAATGTAATTATTGTTTTCCGTATAATGAATAAGATTTTCAATACTTTTATATAGATAACTTTCTGTATCAGTAGCTTGAGTTATTTTATTATTTTCAACAACGATTTTCTGTATTCTGTTACTATCAACTTTTCTTTCGGATAAAATATCTTCTACATCTTTTATTTTTATTTTGCTATAATCTAAAGAAAAAAGTTTATCGATATACATATATTTTTATTATTTATCTTTTATATATTAATATGTCATCTATGATATTTTGCACTTCTTTCTTTGATACCGAGGAAGGATTTGTATCTAGATATTTAAAATGGTTTAACCATTATAAAAGTATAGACAACGATTCATATTTCTTTTTTATTGATGATGCATCCCCTATATGTCAAAGAGGTAATGATGATTGGAACGAATATTCAAAAAAATATCCTATAAATTTTAATACAGATGAAATTCATTTAGATAAAATTAACTTTTACACTTTTGATTTACATTTAGGAAGGCCGTTAGAGTTTTACTGCCCGGGTTGGTGGCGTAGTTTTGCATTTTCTGTTGAAATAGCAGAAAAATTTAATTTTGAAAAAATTATTCATGCTGAATCAGATTTTTATATACTTAAAAAATCTATGATTGATGATTTAAAAAATCTAAAACATCATTGGTATGGTTTATGGTGTGAAAGATATAAAATGCCAGAAACAAGTTGTCAAATAATATGTAAAGAAAGATTTAAAACATTAAAAAAACTTAAAAATATATATGATATTTTAACTGATATATATGATTTAAAAAATATAACAAAAGAACAAATTCTTGAATATGAAGACCCTACCCCATTTGTAATTGAACATTTTATACCGTTTAACAAAATATTAAAAAATTATACCGGGGATAGATACGGTGAAGAAAATTTAGAAATTACTAAAGATATGGATTTTTATGGTCAATTGGCTATGCATAGAAAAATAATAAATACGTAAAAAATGAGAATTACTGCTATTGTTCAATGTAAAAATGAAGAAAAAATTCTACCTTTCTTTTTAGATTATTATACTTCATTTTGTGATGAAATTATATTCTTTGACGGTAATTCTTCAGATTCTTCTCACGACATAATAAAGTCATATTTTAAAAAAAATCATAAATGTAATATCGAATTAAGAATTACAGATTCTGTTGGTGTGTTAGATAACATAGATGAAGAAACAATTGTAAAAGAACTTAATTGTAACTACAATCTATCTAACGGGTGGAACAGAAGTAATGGTTATAAGCATCTTTATACTTCTCATATCAATGATTGGATTCTAGTTGTTGATTGTGATGAATTTTTTTATCACAAAAATGGAGTTAGAAATAAACTCAACCAATTACAGCAAGAAGATATTTCTCTACCCGAAACTATGGGTTATAATATGGTTAGTAAAACTTTTCCAGAATATAAAAAAGATAAATTTATTTTTGATCAAATTAAAATGGGGTTTTATTATAAAGATCAATCTAAACCCACAGCATTTAATAGTAAGATGATAAAAAATATTAACCTACAACCTGGGTGCCATTGGGCAAAACCTGAAGGTATTGTAGTAACAGGAAAAGAACAAGAAAAAGATAAATTAAAAATACTTCATTACAGATTTTTAGGAGTTGAATATGTTAATAAGTTAGCTGAATTTAAATTTAATGATTTATCAGATATTAACAAAAAAAGTGGTTGGGGTATACATTATGAAGAACATAAAAATCTTAAAGATGAATATTTTGATATGTTATTAAAAGACTGTAAATTAGTTATTGATTAAATTATTAACAGCTTTCACAACCTTATGTGGTTCTATTATAGAACACAGCGGGTATTTATCCTCACCGTGTATTTTACCATTTTCATCTTTTTTAGTATAGGTACCAACATTATTATCAATTTTACAACCACCGTGGCTTTCACACCCTAAACATTCTAAATTAGAAGAAATTATTTCAAAATTAGGGTTATTATATATATTATAATTTGATGAATAAAAAGTTTGATCTATACTAACTACCTTCTTATGCATGCAATTACCCAAATGCATAGTACCGGTATTGGTTGTAACTAATATATCTGCTTGATTAATTAAACAAGCAAGTAAACTTATATCAGGATTAAAAACATCTTTAAAAATATTAATAACCTTTTTATTTTCAACAAAATAATTATTATTAATATTAATAACGGTACCAATTGAATTTAATTCGACACATATGTTTTTAATATTTGAATCAGTTAATGAACGATTAAGAACATTAGCTTTTGCATTTATTAAAATTATAGGTTTATTTATTTTTTGTAGAAATTTAGATACAAGTTTTTCATCTTTTTCTATAAAGTTTAATTTAAATAGTTCTACATCTAAATCTTCAGTTACATACGATTCAATTCTGTGCTTAAAACTTTCAAAAACATGAGTTTGTCTATATTCTTCTCTATGTTCATTATCATATAAATCAATATCAATAGTTTTAAAATTATCTGATACTTTATCGATAAAATTTTGTTGATTTAAAAATTTATGATTCCAATGAGTACTACATCTAAAGTCTACTTCAAATCCTTTATTTTTTAAAGAGTTAAATAAAGTAAAAATCATTAACATGTCCCCAAAGCCACCATCTCTTCTTATACTAATAGACTTTAACATTTTTTAATTTAAAAATTTAGTAATAAATTTATCTATTTCTGAAAAATCGTATTTATTACCATTTTTAGATATAAAAGAATTGTGTCTAAAATATTGACAATTACCTACCCAAGTATCGGTTTCCTGAATACAATTTTTTTTCAAACCTTCAGCCAAAGAATATGGAAATGATTGATTACCTATAAAAATTTTACAACCGCTTATTATATGAAATAGTTCTAATATACTAGAACTTTCAACATATTTTATTTTTCCAAAATTAGATGAAAACTCTTTATATTCATCAGGTAACCCTACAAAAATTATTTTATTAAAATATTTGTTAACTATCTCTTGCCATGGAAAATTTTTGTTATTATATCTTATAGTTCTATTAATAATGATAGGAAAATTATTATATATTTTTGATATGTCTGCGTGTAACCACTGTATATGTTCATGATAATGATCTAAATTATATAAATTAAAATAGTGGTGAGTTAAATTTTTATTTCGTAAAACATCTACTTCTTCTTCAGTAAACTTACCAGCACCCCAATCAATAAAAGGCTGCCTCATATCGTTTAAGTTATAATCTATATCTGCAGGCATTTTATGAGCACTTCTAGTATCAATAATATAATCCTGTAAGTTTAAAACTTTTCTTAAATCATTAATCGTATCAAGGGTTAATTTATTGCGTACATCCATTTTGTTATAATCAGCTGATAATACTAATAACCCTCCTCCTAATGCCTTTATAGTTGGTAATGAATAAATTATATCCCCTAAATCACCTGAGTGGTAAAATTTATTTTTATAAAATTGTCTACATTTATTAGGTAAATTTTGAGTTATATAATTATGAAATCCAAACTGATTATTATATAAATCATTTTCAATACTAAATTTATTTTTAACACTTACAGGGGCAAATTTTATACCTTGGTTTAATAATAGGTCAATATTATTTTCAAAAAATTCATCTTCATCTTTATCTATAATATAATTACAAAAAACTATAGAACAAATTTCTAAGAACTTTTTACTCCTTAAACTAAACCCACCGTTACCTACTGAAGTGTTTTGCTTCCACCACCAATCTGCCCCAATATAGTCATAGTTAAAAAATGCATTATCAAATGCATTAAAATTTAAAATAAACCCATCCCATTGATTGATTAAACAAAACTCAGTATCAATATAATTATAAAGTTCTTTTATTATAAATTCCGAATATTTTTTAATATTGTTAATTTCAGGTATATCGAAATTTTTAGAATTAATATGTAATATATTTTTAATTCCCATGTTTTTATAATCTGAAATAATACTGTTAATATATTCATCATTATATTCATCTATAAAAACGCAAGTAACTTTATTGTTAAAAATTTCTAATTTAGATTTATCAATTTCTTTTACTTCATTTTTTTCTATTGGTACTAATAAATCTTTAACGGGTATACTAACTTGATCATTAGTCCAATTATCCTTATATCCCCATAAAATTAAAGTTTCGGGTATCTCACTACATTGAAATTCCCAAGTTATTTTTTTTTCAATTTTAAATATATCGAACCGATAAAGAAGATTACCTTCTTTATTTTCAAAACCAGAAAAAATAAAATCGTAATTTTTATTACTAAAAATTTCTGGTAATTTAAGTTCAAAAATATATTTTTTATTATTCGACATCGATATTCCTACTCAAAACTTTTTTCTCAAAACCATACGGCAATTCAAAGTCCTGAACATCTTCAGTTAAGTTAATGAAATTGTTAATACAACTACACATTGCATTACCTTCAACTCTTACATTATTAGGTTTAACAACAACAGGTGTAATGTGTTTATCCTTAAAACCTAACTGTTCTATATATGTAAAATCTTTAGCTTGTTCAATCTGAGTTTGACCGTCTGGTAATTTAAAAGATTCTTGATCAATATTTCCCCTTTCATCCCAGTTAAAATCTTTTAACTGACTCATATCTTGATAAACATAAAGAATATGAAATTTATCATTACCATATTGATTGGTTAAAATATCAGATACTTGAGATAATTGATCTAAATCATAACTTACAGGATTAGCATCATATTGAGCAGCATGATCCGGCCACTTAGACCAATACCAAACATATTTGTGTCTAACAAAAAGTAATCTGCGTTTATTCTCTTTAATTAGTTTAACTAAACGCTTACTTCTTCTTGTATATATCTCAGTTGTAGCTTCTACATTGATCTTATCGGTTTCCTGATCATTTTCATCATTGTAATAAATTACATGAGCAAAATCAACACCACTGTCAGGATAAAAATCTTTAAACTCATTTTTGAATATTTTAGGAAGTACATCAATTTTTGTAACTTGCCAATCGAAAGGAAAAGATGATTTCCTCATGTAGTTTAGTGATTGCCCAACACAACAACGGTGACCTAAACTTACGAAATAATCGAATTCTTTGTCGAATAAAGAATCTTCAGGGGCTTTATGAAAATTAGGAACTATCCAATCTGACATATATTAATTTAAGTTATAAAATTAAACTTTCAATGCTTTGTCCCAAAGTAGTAAATGTAATCTAGGACTAAAGTTAAAGTGATACTCTTTAGCAAGCTCAGCAACATCTGCTGCAACTCTAATATGTTCTTCACGACTACCAGCACAAGGCATTAACCAAACACGACCGGTAGGTATATCAAACTTATCGACATATTCAGTCATAATTTCTTCCATATCACGGTGACTTTGTACAACAAACTTAAACCCTGAATTATGCATTGTATGCCAATCGAGCACCTCTTCAATATAACGCTTACCTTTAGGATCACCATTTGACTTTAGTTTAGGTGAAGTAGTAAATGTAGCTTGAAACTCATCTACCCATCGATCTGAAGGATAGATAGTTGCATTAGTTTCAAAATCAATACGAGGTACAAACCCCCACTCTTGCTTCAAGTAATCGATGAACTTAAGAAGTTTAGCTTGCTGAATAAGAGGCTCACCGCCAGTTAGTTTAAGAATAGCACCATTAAACAAATGATCTTTATAACCATTATCTTCTAGCATACACTTAATATGATAAAATGACATTTTATTCTTAATGCTCCATGAAATGTAGCTATCACAACCATACGGTGCATCTTCGGACTTAAACCCAATACACGTTAGGTTGCACATCGACATTCTCATAAACACCGATGGCATGCCTACATACTCACCTTCACCTTCTATAGTATAGAAAATTTTATCATCACTAAGAAATATAGTCTCATCCTTAAGTTCAATCATATTATTATTATAGTATAGACAACTAACTCTTCAAGCATAAATACATGTATATGGGAAGAAAAAACTCGCGGTTAGCCGCAATTTTCGAACCGGGATCATTTAATACAAATGATTATGAACAACAAAATTGGGAACTAAACTTTAACATTAAGTCGAAGTTTAAATTTTCTGAAAAGCATCAAAGGTTTATACAAACCTTAATAGATGAAAAGACGAAAATGGTATTTGCAGATGGGTTTGCAGGTACAGCTAAAACATATTTGTCAGTTTATGGAGCATTGACATTATTAGAGGCAAGAAAGGTAGAGCAAATTATTTACCTGCGAAGTGTAGTTGAATCAGCTACGCAAAAGATTGGCCATTTGCCAGGTGAATTAGATCAAAAATTCCAACCTTATTCCTTACCATTAATAGACAAACTTGATGAGTTAGTTTCTAAGACCACTTCAGATAAATTAGTTAAACAAGAGTATATTAAATGTCTCCCTGTTAATTTTACAAGAGGTTTAACATTTCATAACTCTGTTGTTATAATTGATGAAGCTCAAAATCTCACGAGGCAAGAGCTTGTTACTTTATTAACAAGATGCGGTGAAGAAACAAAGTATGTTATTATTGGTGATACTAACCAAAGTGACATTAACGGTAAATCAGGGTTTAAACCTATCTTACAGGCATTTGATACTGATAATAGTGTTGTTAACGGTATTCATACATTTAAGTTTGAAAAATCCGAAATTGTAAGAAGCAAGTTACTTAAACATATTGTTCAGGTATTAGAATCTGTTTGATTCTTTTCCATCTCAAGTAACTCTTTAATAGCCTCTTCAGGCGATATTGTTTTTATATCATCCTGAAGAGGTATTTTTTCGTCTGGTAAAGGCTTTGATATCTCTGCCATTTTAGCAAAAACATCTTGCTGTAATTTATTAATTGTTGGATCTCTTTCTATCATCTCATACTATCACCACTCTTAGTAGACCAAGAGGTACCTCCAAACATATCACCTAAACCTTGTGATACTTTATTACCAACCGGGGCTGGAATAGAACCATCAGGGTTAATTTTTAATCCTTCTTTAGTGTATTTAGTTTCATCTTTAATTACCGGTGTATTTTCAGGTGTAATAGGTTGGAATTCATCTTTTTTAGTTTCTTCTTTACTTTCTTCTTCCTTAAAGGTCATTTTCTGTACATGCTTATTTGTATATGTAGCACTATTGCTTTCATGTTCCCAAACCTCAACCTTTTCTACATCACACCTACCGTCAGTCATAGCTGATACATAGATACTTGCAATATCAAAACACTTCTTAGCAAACATTTCAATACCAACACCATCATCGATACGAAGATCAATAACACCTTTACGATTTAAATCATTAAAGTCATCAAGGAAAGGATCGTGCTTAGAAATAATAGTGGTGTGATCGAAGTGTTGTTGTAGTTTTTCTTTTAGTCCTTTAAGACCACCAAAATCTACAACCCAGTTATTTTCATCTAGTTCATTACAACTAAACCAAAACTTAGCAGTTAACCTATAACCGTGAAGAAATCTACAATGTGACTTAGCTTGAGGTTGACGAAACGCACAGCTACCAAGTTCAATTACTTTAGTACTTTCAAAATTAGCCATACCTTATACTAAGATATGTTCCGTTTCTTTCAACTCTTTTTCTTTTTAAACGGTCTAGGACACTTAGTTCCTTTAACATGGGTATGACCACATCTACCACAATAAGTAGCTTTTTTAGCTTCTAATAAAGCATCTTTACTTATATATTGAGAAGCTATTTCATCCATTTTAGATTTACCAGCTTGGTTAAGAGCTATAGCCACTGATTGTTTCTGAGCTTTATTTTTAGAAGAAGGTTTACTGTTACCTATTTTACCCTTCTTCTTATAGGATCCCATAAGCTCACTAATATTATCACCTATAATCTTGTCTGTTTTACCTTTTTTAAGCGGCATTTTTTAATACTTTCTTATATAATGTAGTTAAATCTTTATCCGATAGACCACTTTGTTTTAGATATACTTCAATATCTTCAATATCGTTAGTATTCTTTATTTGTTCCATAACTTTATTATCTAATTGTTTAGATAATTTTTTAGCAATAAACTTCTTAAACATTTTTACAGCTCCTGGTTTGTTAGGTGTTATTACTGGTTTCTTTACACTAAAAATACCTGGCATAGAACCACCTGGCATTAAAACTTTTAGCAAAGGAGGTATACCACCGACCATTGGTCCACCACAAGCCTCGTTTGTAAGTTCATGTAAAACAAACCCTTCATAACTTTCACTCTCTTCAAAGCCCTGATTAAGAGTTGGATCTACTTTGAACCTAATATACCTTAACCCTTTGCTCTTTAAGCACTCGGTTAATATACTGTCAAAGTCTTTCATACATTAGTATTTAATCAGATTTGTAATTGATTACGTCAAGTAGGGTTGTATAAAATGGTTTCTTACTGTTACCATGATAACAAGGTTCGCCTTCATGACCGTGATTCCAGTTATCAAACCAAAATAGATTATAACCATGAATTTGAGATATAATACTATAATAAGGTTCCTCAGTAAACGGAACTAAATCATGTTCATCAGTAAACCTGTTAAATATTTTCATATATAATGGTAGTATAACATTATCTAGTTCTTCAAATTTACCTCCAAAGAAAGTACCTACTGTCCAGGCAGGGTATTCCTGATTAACGTCAGGTGCATTTACACAAGTTTTAATATTGAAAATCTTTTTGTTTGGATTATCATTACCCCATCTTCTATTACCTACTTCCCAATCAAATAGTTCTTTAAATATTAAACTAGTTTTTACACCAAAATCTTCCCAATCAGCTTCTGATAATCTATCGTTTTGTTGATCTTGGGTGATAAAAAACCAATCTTTATCTTCAAATATACGTTTTATACCGTCAGTAATTTTTTCGTTAAAAATATTATTTTTATTTTCAGGCCAAAAATGTGAATCAGGGTATTGATCATCTAATTGATGTGGGTATACATATTCTGCACCACCTAATGATAAAGGAATTTTACACCATTCAGATACACCGGCATCAATCCAAAAAACCCTATCACAACCCCATGGGTTATTTTTTGCCATACTACACCATTTTAACTTCCAATGGCAAAGTAATTCATTTCTTGGTGCATAAATCATTTTACGTTTATTACCTTCATGATCCACATCGTGCCAAATAAATTTGTTTTTAGTTTCTAAAATTTCATATGATCTTGGCCATTCAAATAAATCTAAACCAATAACTTGAAAATCTTTCCAAAAAGGTTTTAACCATTCGGTTATTTGATCAACCATATGAGGCCAGCAATATAATTGCATTGGCATATTAAGCTTAGATAAATTTTTTAAGGAACCTACATATAAAGCCTCGTCATTATCCTTACCACCCATTACCCAATCGGATCTACCATTATAAACACATGTAACTAAAACTGGTTTCATATCATTTCGTATTTTAAAAACTCAAAATCCTCTTTATAATAATTGTTTAAGAGATCTAATGTTTCTCTTTTTATCTCACTAACTAACTCAGATGTATTTATACTACTCTTATTCTCATGAGGTAAACTTGGAGAGAAATTGTTTGAAGTTGCTAGTATCTCAAAATCTTCCTTTAAATTTTCAAATCTTAATATCTGACTATAAACTATATTATTATTAAAATACCTCTTTTGTGGTAAATTATGATCTGTTATAGCTAAAGGAATTCTGGTAACAAAATTATGAAATTTATCTGGTATAAATTCACCTTCCCTATATATAAATTCAGATATTATTTTTGTATAAGGGTTTCTTACTATGGTAAATTTTTTGCTGCTTTTATACAATTCTGGATAATGTTGTTCAATTAAATCTGGAGTAAAATGCTGAGGAGCAAATATTATATTGTTATAACGTTCTTCAGTATAGGTAAAACATTCATCTCTATTTTGTTTATCTATTCCAAACTTCTTTTCAATTGAAGAACCACCAGTTTTAGGTATATGTACAAATAATAAGTTGTAATCTAACAGGAATGGCATTAAGTTTATTTAAACAGTTGAACCTAAAAGTAAATATCCTATTATTTTAGTATGACTGACGAACAGAGAGTAAAAGAATTTGTACTACCGACGGCTAATAGTTCGGTAGCATTGACAGATGAACAGCAAAGCATTGTTATTGAAAATGCTGCTAAAGCTTATGAAGCATTCCTAGATGCACTTGGTTTTGATTGGCGTAAAGACCCTAATAGTGATAATACACCGCATCGTGTAGCTAAGTCTTTCGTTAAAGATCTTATTGCTGGTTGCTATAATGCACCTCCAAAAGTTACTTCGTTTCCATCTGATGGTTACGATGGTATAGTTGCTCAGACTAATATACCCGTTAAAAGTCTCTGCAGTCATCATCATCTTGCGTTCACCGGTCGAGCGCATGTTGCATACATACCTTCACTAGAAGGGCGTGTTATTGGTCTGAGTAAACTAAACCGTATTGTTGAATATTATGCTCGTCGTCCTCAAGTGCAAGAGTCACTTACTATGCAGATTGCAAATGCGATTAACGATGTATGTGAGATGAATAAAGGAGTTGCAGTTGTGGTAAAGGCTCAACATACTTGTGCGTGTTTGAGAGGAGTTAAGCATGATGGTTGTTGGATGATTACTTCAAAGTTGATGGGTGATTTCATGGATGATGTCAAATGTCGTAAAGAGTTTTATGACTTTATCCGTATGGCTGAGTCTTGATTCAAAAATTTAGTTGAATAAATAATTCCGTGGCTAAGAAAAGTACAGATGATTTAGGTTTTGAAAAAGCTATACTTAAAGTGTGTAGTTTAAGAGAAAAGAATCTTTATGGCCCTGCTTCTAAAGCCGCGGACGATCCTGAAACCGGTATTGTTATTAAACAAAAACCGGCCTTCTTTGTTATTAAGGACTGTGCTACTATTGCTAAACGTTATATGTTTATTATGTGTTATGGTTCCTTAACCGATCCAATTGGACAACTAAAAGGTAAAGTAAGTGTTGAGGATATTGAGAATTTTGTATCTAGAAGTCGTAATAAAGCTAATTACGAAACTCGTCAATTACTCAACCTTATTTTTTCTGATATTAATAGTTATGTACCTGGTTTAAGAGAAACTGGTGCTGATGAGTTAGATATTAACTTTGATACTATTGATGAAGAAAATGTATACGGTGATTACGAAGATTTAGGTAATGAACGTATTAAAGAAATGGAAAAACAACAGGAGATTCAAAAATCCAAAATTGATTTGAATAATGATCAAGCTGTTGTTGATAAATTAGTTGAAGTATTTGTACTAGACTAAACTTCTTCTTTATCTACATCGATAAGTTTATCAATTTTTGATACAAAATCTTTTCCAACAAGTACTGGGTACTCATTTTCTGATCTATCAGCTATAGAAAAGGGTACGTTTTTGTATTTTTTACCGTCAAATATAATATCGAATAAAACTACAGGTCGTTCTTCTTTATTACCTGAACCGATATGTATGACAACGGTATCTACTACTTGTTTTTTAAGTTTTTTATTGTTAACGGTACCTATAATAATGTTATCACCACGTCTACTTAATATATCACCGTGTAATACATTATAAGCCCCATTACCTGAATCTACTTTAGCTTCAACGTCACCTACTGAATCAATAGTAATAGGTTCAACTAAGCCGATAACATCATTATCGGCTATTTCGTTTAAAAAGTAATTTCTATAAATTGTTTTAAAACCTTTATTCATCGTTTTTTCGTGACTCAAGAATATTTTTTCTTTCGTCTCTTGCAAGTTTAACTAAATCTGCTAAAGCTTTACGTGCTCTAGTAGAAGCAGACTTATTATTCTTTTCAGTAAATAAGTCAATATTTTTAACATAAGATGCTACTAAGTCCAAAATTTCTTGTTTTTTAGATTCTGACATAATAATAATTATGGTTATGTTAATATTTATCTACGCAAGTTGATTAATATGGTATTTATTAAATAATATGTACATGAAGAAACTTATTTTTTCTGTATTATTGGCTGCCGTTACTACTGCTGGTAACGCGCAGGTTAGTGTTGATGCAGGCTATACCTCAGATTTTACAATCGCTGGTACAGCAAGGGCAAAGGACACAGCTGTCATTGGAATCACGGGGGCAAAGGCTTTAGGTAAAGGATTCACTCTTTATGGGTTTAATTACTTCCTGCCAACAAATGATGGTCGTTCTAAATCTTATACTGATCACCCAGGTTCGGGTCATCAGCATGTAGATGGAGTAAAAAATGCTCTTGAAACTAGTAGTCAAAACCATTTTGGTGTTGGACTTGCTTATGACGTTAATTCACTCGGTGATTTTTCTTTTACCGCTGACGTTCAAGCTGTTTATCACTTGGTAAACGGTCCTCTTCAGGATTCTTTCCAGTATGGAATTGGTGCAACATTTGATAGCCTTCCTTTAATTAGTAAGGTTGCGAGTGTTTCTGTTTACTACATGGAAGATATTGATCTTGATATGGATGGTTTTCAGATTGGTTTGAGTAGAGTCTTTGAAAACGTGTTATTTGATAACGTTAATTTGACTCCTAAGGCCGGTGTCTATTTGTTTGATAGTTTTGATGCTTATTATGCCTCATTGAGAGCTGATTATACTAAGTATGCTATTAAACCTTATGCTCAGGTAAGTTATTTTGATAACGACTTGACTGGAGATCTTGCACTTGACAATGATGTTCAGTATACAGTCGGTCTTAACTATTCCTTCTAAATTATTATCAATAAAAGCACAAAGCCCGCTTCGGCGGGCTTTTTTTATGCATCTTCAAGCCAGTTAGCAGAAGCAAAGTATAACCCGGAACCAGAACCACTCTTAAGAGGTGTTACAAAAATATGATATTCATCAGAATTACCCTGAATATCATGTCCAAAAGTAACAAAACTTTCTTTTAAAGTAGCTAAATCAGCAGCATTATCTTTAGATACAAAGTATGTTGCAAGAACTTGACCACCACTAATATATTGATAACCACTCCCACCTACCCCGTAAGCTACAGCAGAATCTTGAATAGATTTTAAAGTAAATGTACCCGTATAAGCAGGGTTTCTAATAATTCTAATTCTTGTATCGATATTAGAATCTGTATTAAGAACACTAAAATCAGAAGGTGTAACAACAGCGTTTAATCTAGTAGCTGATAAAGCTAACATCATAATAGAACACTCTGTTTTAACAGGAATAGAAATTTCTACATTACTTGTCTCTAACGCAGTGTCAATTGAACGTAATGAACCTTGTTTACTAACACCGCCTTCAGAATTAACATTAGCACAAATTTGTAATAATTGTCCTGGTGTTGAACCGTTTTGTCTTATTTCAGCTCTAATAGGTAGGTTAGGATTTTGAATAAAAACAGAACTAATAGCATTAGCATTAGTAACTTGATGACAATAATAAGTAAGACCATCAACAACAAAACCGTATCTAATTCTACCTACCCCTAACCATTCAAAATCAATAGTAAATATCTGAGATTTAGTAAAGTCTAATGTTATACCACTAGCACCATTACCATCCATTGTATCAATGTTCCAACTACTTTGAGGCACGGTAATATCAGCAGCGTTACCATTATAATTAGATACATTTACAGAAACAACATTATTACTATTTTTAAAATAAACACCATTATACTGATCGTAATCACCAGACGTGTTAGATTTGTATGCACCATAAAGCATGTCTATATCATTACCACCACTTAATATACCTGTAAAAAGAAACTGTTGTGATTTACCTGGTTGATAACCAAAACTTTGAAATGTTTGTCTTATAGCGTAATCACCACTGTTTACGGTATACATTTTAGTACCAGAATCACCAGAACTAAATTCACAAGCTCCACCACCATTACCTAAATCATCATATACAAAATCTCTCTTACTGTATAATTGTTTTGCTGAAAATATTGCAGTAGGGTTACTAACTCTTAAACGACCAAAAGCATCTATAGCACCTCCATCACCAAATGGAACGGGGTTAGTTTGTGATTGACCTATATCATATGTTAAAACTGCTGTTTTAGGAAAAACCTGAGTTTTACTACTTAAATCATTTTCCCAATAAGCGGTAACTGGGGGAAAATTAGTATCGTTAATTATTTCAACGAACTTTTGATATTCATAGGTTTGGAACCCACCGTTTAATACTGTTTTAAGTGACATATGCTATTTCTTTTTCTTCCAGTTAACTCTTTTAGAGCTTTTCTTTTGATACATTTTACCTTTAATACTTTTGCATGCACTTTTAGTGGGTCTACATGCAGGGTAACTACCACCTGACTTTTTAGATTTACGGCCACAAGGACCACCAGTTTTACAATTTACCCAACCAGAGAATTTCTTACCGGTCTTAGGGTCTTTACCACCTCTTTTAAACCATTGATGTAAATTATCTGATGCTTCGTAAAACTGTTTAAAAGTCATTTCTTTTTCTTCCAAATTTTACCTTTTCGGCATCTTACTATAGCACCTGACTTATATGCGGATGTTTTCTTACCGTATACTTTATCAGCACGTGATTTACAACGATCTTCTGATAGTAAATTGAGTAATTCGTCTATTTTTTTATTAAAGTTATTCATTTTACCAATTCTTACAACTTAAATATCTTGCTGTTCCAGGTTTAGCTGAAGAACACTTGTGCCTTGCTCTAAAACTCTTACGTCTTTTAGGATTACTCTTTTTAATGCGACGTTTAGGGTCTCCGTAATGGACCCTTTTGTATCCCTTACCGGAAGGGTTCTTTACACACTTCATATATTTCTTACTCTTAAGGTAAGAGCTAGCTTGTTTAGTAGCTTTAGTGCAACGGCTACCTTTTTTCTCCATAATCTTAACCAATTCAAAGTCTTCGGTAAGAAAATCACACAATGCATCAAAATCCATACAATTATTTATAAATATTAGTATGAATAAAGACGAAAAGAGTTTACAAGAACTCTATGAAGCTACACTTTCACCTCTTAACGGTGTAGGGTTAGGTCCTCAAGCTGAAGATTCAGCAGGTGGATTAGGAAGCCCTACTATGACCAAAATAGATGTTCAAGATGTTGAAACACCTGAAGATGAAGAAAGGGAACAGATTGACGATCACGAGGTTGATATGGCTAAATCAGAGCTTTACAAATTAGCTGAATATGCTCCTAAATTACTTGACTTAATTAAAAATTATGATGAGTTAGAAGGTTGGGTTCAAGCTAAACTTACCAAAGCAAGTGATTATGTTTCTGATATCTACCATTATCTTAAGTACGAAGAAGAAGCTAAAGTACATAGTCATGAAGTTGATGAAGTACCTCCTGCTCCTATGGGTGGTTGTGGTGGCCCTGCAGCAGTTGAAGTCGATATTGATGAACAACCACCAGGTGAAATGGGTGATGAAGAGAAAAAGGGTGTAAACGACGAAGTTATTAAAATGTTGATGAGTCGTTTCTAATCAGAAGGTAAGTTACTTAATTTATCAAATACATAACCTACGAGGCTTTCATTGTTTCGTAGGTTTTCTGGTATATATGGTAACAAATTTTCGATCGAAAGGTTATCTAACAAGTCTCTGAAGTTACTAGCACTAAATGCACCAGATTCATCACCAACTACATCGGCAACATCTATATTAACCGTTACACCAGCGGGTAAACCTTTTAATATACCTGAATATCTAGCTTTATCATTTCCTTTACCACCTACACCAACTATAATTTGATCTCCTGGTAAAGCATCCTCTCTCACAAAGTCATAAACTTCACCTACTGCATTTTTAGCTGTAGTTACATTAACACCTCTTAACCCCATTTCAGCAACATAACGTCTTAAAATATCAGCTGCTACTTCTGCGGGTACATATTTACCACCTGGGGTATATCTTCTTGATTTGGGTGAAGGATCGGTTACGATAACATTTACAATACCATCTTGACCAACTTTGTTTTTAAAGCTTTCAATTAACTTAAAATGACCTAGGTGAGGTGGTTTAAATGAACCAGGAAAAAGAACTATCTTTCTACCAGTTTGCTCTTTGATGAAAAACCACTTAAATGCTGTCATTTTTATTATTTAATGTTTTATACCAATCTATATAACATAGTTTAAAATACTCTCTAAATTTAGTCAATAGATTTTCCATATAAGGTAACAAACAAACATCTCCTTTATTGTATGTTGAAGGATCTACGTTACATGCTTTTTCAAATATACTATAATCCACTTTTATATCTAAATTATCAACAAAATCCTTTATTTTATCCCCAAACAAAATATCAAAAACAAAAAATTCAATATTATTAAATTTTTGAAGTAAAATAATGAAGAAATGATATCTTATATTTTTCATTGTCTTATCATAATCATTATGATCTAATTCAAAATATCTTTCATACCCTTCTTCAACTTGTTTTTTGATTAATTCATTATTCGCATTAGTAAAAATGTTATCTTGTACTTGTATAATTTGCCTACAACCAAACATATCAACATTGTTATGTTCAATCAGATAATTATCAGCCCTTGTTACTTTAATACTTGGTAAACCAACAACACCGAATTCAGCATCTCTAATAGTGTTAAATACTAAACCGTCCATTGATATACCGATACCTTTTTCACCAAGTACTAAATCAGTTAAACTTTCATTACCATAAACCACATCTTTATAATGTACTTTAGTACTATCTTTTATAGCTCCAGTTATATTATTTCTAATACTTGTATATAAATTACCGTACCATATTAATTTACCGGGATCAAAATTTGTTTTAAGTCTCTGTTCCCAAAGTTCGTCTGGTGAAGTATCTTTAATACTATAAAGTTTAAAAAAAGATTCACACATAAACCCTTGTTTACAAAATCTAAAGTTTTTAAATCGGGTTTCATCTTCTTCTTTAGGTGGTGTGTTATAACCAATAGAATGATAACATATGTTTTTATAATCTAATTCATCAACGTAGAACCAATCTGGTTTATCGTGAATTTCACCGTAATAAAAGTTTTGCTCTTTCTGAAGATAAACAATTAAACGATCATCATAGTAACCTAATTCTCTGATATCATTTTCAATTTTTAACTTACATTGTTTATGGTAGTTATTAACCAAACATTCTGGTATAATTAAAATACCAGGTTTTTGTTCTAAAAGATCTTTTTTAAGTAAGTCCCAATCTATCTCTACTATTTTACCTCCTAGATCAGGTGATATATAACCACCCATACTATTTTCCCATAAGAAAGGGCCATCTTCATTAAGGAAGTAAATAAGATCGTAATTAAATATAGTACAATCTGGTATAGGAATGTAATCACCTAAACGTTGGTGATATTTTAAGAAGGACATAAAGTTACTTAACTGATTTGGCTTTAAATCCAGATCCACCGGGGTCGGTTTCACTTCTTGGATTTGTAAAATAAGAAGAAAAATCCATACCACCATTACCGTAGTTAGCAGCTGGTGCAGATTGATCTTCTTCATCAGACACTTTAGGTCTATTTGTAGCTAATTTACCACCCATACCACTAAGAATAAAATCACCTGTAATTTTAATAGAATTAGGGTTACCTAAGTTATCTTTACCATATGAGGTATCAGTTAATACTATACCTTCGTGTTTATCGGTATCACCGTAATTATCAGTAGTATAATTACGTAAAATTTCTTGACCTAATTCCTTAGTAATATGATAAGTTAAAGCCCCTGCAACTGCAGTATTAATATCTTCTGTTTTAAATACACTATCTAAAGGTGTACCATTAAGTACAGTAAGATAAACATCTTTACTAACAGCGCCTCTATCTTTTCCGTCTAAAGTTTTAACTCTAATTTTTTTAGGTATACCTTTCCCAACTTCTTTAATCCAAGTTTTAAGAGGTTTGGTTACCTTTTCTTTATCATCAAACTGTACTGTAAATGGTTTATTTAAAACTGAATCAAAATTAGGTACACCTTTTTTAGTAACATATATACCGGTAATAACCTCAAACCCATACTGATTAGCTATTGTATTAACTTTTTCTCTTAAACTGTTTAAAGCTTCGTTATCATAATTAATAACTCTTGATGTCTCTTTAACATAAGGTTTGGGTTTTAACCCGGGTCTTGTTAATTCACCTTTTCTATTTCGTTTTTCAACAAACTGATTAACACTATGAAAAGCTATTATTTTTTTATCACCATAATCAATAACATTTTCTTGACCGTCAATGTATTCGGTGTTTAAAAATTTTGTTGGATCATTCCACATACCTAATTTGATTAAATCATTTTTAATAAGTGGAATAGATTTATCCATAATTGTAAGAATTGTTTTACCTTTATCAATTAATCCATGACCTTCAGGAAAACGAGTTGTTAAACCATCTAATGTAATACCATGTACATCTTCTACTTTTTGAGAACCTCTATCTAAAGCAAATTGTTTTTTAAATGCTTCGTTACGTTCATCATTAACTACTTTTAAACTTAAATTAACCCCATCCAGTTTAACTGTAGCGGTACCTTTGTTGAGTATATCAACGCTATTATATAATACATTAACTAAATCATCGATAGAGTTAACTTCAGGTAAGTCAAAAGGGTGATACATATGACCAGCAGCGCCACCTTCATTTAGTACAGCGTTGTTGTATGCTTCAAAAATTAGTTCTTGTTCAAATTTCATAATTAACCGATATATGATATTGGTACGCCATTAGATCTATCATCAATGTTTAACCCAATTTTTAATAAATTTTTATTCATTAATTGTTGAAATTTATTAAAAGTATATATAAATCGTTCTTTTACAGTATCACCTTTAGATTTAAAAGGTAAAGCATTACCTGTATTATCATTTATAAAAAGTATTACTTTAAATCCTTCTTTTTCCTTATACATTGAAACTTGCATTGCACCAATAATAGCGCGTAACAATATATCGTCATTATTTCTGCGAAGTTTTCTTAAATTATTATCGGAAAGTAATATTTCTTTTAGTCCCTCTTCAAATTCTTTTTTATTAAATTTATTTTCATTAGCTGCAAGTAAAAATCCTTCTATTATATCATCTATACTTAACCCCCATTCGTTTAGAAAGAAATTTTGAAATACATCAGTTGTAGTAGGACCTGTTTCTTCTATTTCACCGGATTTTTTATTTTTTCGTTTTTTTACTTTAGGTACATAATCCATTCTATTTGTTGATGCTATTAAATAGTCCTTTAATGAATTAATATAATTTGTAACCTTATTTTTAAGAGTAGTTCTTTGTGTTATAAAGGTTACTAAAGAGTTAATTTCGGCATGTAAATTATCTTTTAAATTTTCTAGAAATTCTTTAGTTATATTTTCATTTTCATCTAATTTATCTAATTCTGTATCAATAATGTTTTTTATTTCATTATAAGAAGAAATATATTTTTCGCCTTTTTTGATCATTACATTATAAAGTTTATTATTAATGTAATCATAAAGTTCATTTCTAACACCTACTGATTGTTGAAATTTATCTCTTATACCTTCCCCTGTATGAACGTCTGAACCTTTTTTATTATAAAGTAATTTAGGTAATAATTCAATCGATCTTGATGCATTACCAGATGTACCTGGTCTACCTTTTAACCCTTTTACTTCTACATCACCATAACCGTTAAAATATAAATCACCCACATCGCCTTTAACTGCATTAGTAAACATAGAAATTAATATTTCTCCCTTACCCGTACCTATGTTATTTAACGTAGGGTTAATAAGGAAAATATCAACAACGGTATCATGGGCATCTGTAATAAATATATCTTGTAAAAGAGGTTCAATTTGTTCAAATATGTTGAAATCGGTTTCAGATTCAGCAGCTTGATCGAGAGTATCAATAAAAAATGTTAACTCTCTTTTATCTTTTATAAATTGTTCTAAATTTTTCTTATCAACATCGGTATTTGATTCTACAGCTTCAACTACTGGGCCTAAAACTTTAGATATATATTCTTTTTCATTTGAACCTTTCCAATGAGATTTAATTAATAAGTCGTTAAGCAGAGAAGCTACACCACCAGATTGGTTAATAATTTTTCTTCTTAACTTCGAAGCTTGTTCATCGTTAAGTGAACCTACGATTTTAGGTTCATCATCAATTTCTGTCTGAAAAAATATTTTAACGTCCTCACCAATCACTTTTTGTCTTTGTAATTTAGGTACACGTTTAAAAGCGTTATCGCTGTATATATCTGCTAATGATCTATATTTGCTCATATTAATAATCTATATCAGGGTCGTCTGAATAAGAATTTATAAACTGTTTAAGTTTAGACAATATTTCGCGACCATTTTCTTCATTAATTTCATCATCTAAGATAGAAGGAGGAATAGTACCTTCAGTTGGTTCTAAAACTAATGCCTTACGAATAAGTCTGATCAATTCAACTTCACCTTCAGGTGTTAACTGCTTTACTTCAGGTTCTGGGGCAGGTTCAGCTGGTACTGCAGGGGCGGCTGCTGCAGGATTAGGAGCAGCAGGTGGCATAGACATTTGAGCAGTTGGATCAACAGGCTGTTCTTCAAGCATTTTATACTTGTTACCAATTAAACTAAAAAATTTGCTGTGAGTTTTAATTTTCATAATTTTTTATGGTTTTTGTCTTTTCAATACATTTTCAATATTTTTAGTAACTTCATCATATTTTTTAGCAGCAAGACCTACAACTTTATCTCTTCTTTTTACAGCAGCATTAGCTGCACCATAAGCACCGACTCCTACACCAAATGATCCACCAAATTTTTGTAATTTATTAGCCTTTGCTGCAGCTTGCTCAACATGGTCATCTAAATTGTAACTACTACCTAAGTTTTTAACTCCAGATACAGAACTATTTTTACGAGTAGGGTCACCCAAAGTCATTTCATCTTCTGGAAACTCTTCTTTCTTGGGAGCAAGTAAACTATCTACTTTAAAAATTAATTTGTTAATAGCTTTAAACAGATTAGGGTTATCTCTATGTTTTTCTACTGCAATTTTAACTACATCGTCATCATTAATCAAATCTCTGATAGATTCTAAAACATCTCTACCAATAGAAATCTGATCTTCGTCTTCTGAAACGTAATTTGCAAACCCTTCTTTAATGGCTTGGTCGAACTTCATATTTATATTTATTTAAAAGCAATCTGTTTAGTTTTTATATTGTTAAAATACTCACCAGATAAAAAGTTAAGTTCATTTACCATTGCAAACTTTTTAACCTTTTCAAATGTAAAATTTTCTACTTTAAACTTATTAACTGTATCAACTATTCTAATTAACGTGCCTCTAGCTCTACCATCATCTATAGTTAACAAATGACTGAAAAACTCTAAACTCTTACTCGAGATAACAACTTTAATAGGTAAAATAGTCCTTATCCTTAACAACATCTTAGTTACTAATTTCAAATATACGGATTCATCTATATATTTCAACACCTCACTATCGTAAAATTGTGTGTTATTAAAGTAAAGTAGTAATTTATTAGTGGTTTTATAAGAATTTAAATAGTCTACCGTTTCTTTAATGGTAAAATGAAGTATTAATTTTCTGCAATCCTTAGATAAATCGTAAAGTGAGTCAAGTAACTGAAGATTATGGAGTTCATCTATTAACCGCTGCTCAAAAGATAAATGTATCTGTTGATAATCAATTAATGTAACATTATACTCTGGCAGATCTAATCTCACAATGTGATTTTAACGTGTCTGCAGACTAGTTCAACTCTTTTTTATCTTACCTAGTCTTAAGTTAATTATTCCGTTGTAGAATTTATCCTCGTTAAGTAGTACATCATTATCAAACTGTAACTTTGCTTCATAATATGCTAATTCAGATTTAGAATTACAGAACCTAACTATTTCGAACATAAACTTATCTTTACCGTACTCAATTAGATCGTGATTAACCTTATCAGATGAAGAGGTGTATGTTTTCCAATCTGTTTCTTTTACTACATGTCTGCGGCGTGATTTACCTTTAAGAGGGGGAAGTTTAGCTATCTTTTGCGCCTGTTTTTTACCGATATATTTTTTGCCGGTAACAGTATTGGTTATAATGTAGATAAAGCCGAAAAAGTTCTCAGGTATATCTTCTTTTTTACCATTATAAGTCCAATGCCCTAAATTATCAACCATTTTTCTTCTTTTTCTTTTTACGCTTCTTTTTAGTATTACGTCGTTGAACACTTCCTAATACTTTAGGCATTCTATAATCACCTGGAGCGTAATTATCACCAGAAAATTGGGACGATGTCCATGTACCTAAAGCCCCGCCGGGTCCAGCTACATTACCATCTTCGTCAAGCAACTTTAAAAATATGTTTTTAAACGTTGACATTAATAGTATTTATAGCATAATCTATTTAGATGTCTGAATTAATAGATCAATATAATAATGAGCTCAAAGAACATTTAGTGTTAGATGAGTTTAACATTAAAGATGCTCAAATGAAGTTACCAGGACGTAAACATCTTTGGGTTGGACGTTTAATGAGACATAAACAAGAACTTAATAATTTAAAAACTAAAAAGAGCAAACTTATACAAAAGATAACAAAATCTATTCAAGAAAGTAGTGCTGTTAGATTATCAGTACCAGCTGCTGAAAAGGTAGCATGGAATACAGAACCAATTAAGGAACTTTCCTTACAAATAGGTGAACAAGAACTTATAATTGAGTTTTTAGAAAAGATTGAAAAAATATTTAGCGGTATGAGTTATGACATAAAAAATATTATAGAGATACAAAAACTCGAAACAATGTAATGAATAAACCTAAACTAATTTTGTTTGATGTAGATGGTGTATTAACAGACGGTAAAGCTTCTTATGATGAGGTCAGTTATGTCACATATAAACAGTATAACTATAAAGATATAACTGCATTAAGACGGTTTAAAAAGGAACTTGATATTGATGTTGCTCTTTTTACAGGTAGTAAGGAAATTAATCAAGCTTATGCTAAAAGTAAAAAGGTGAAATGTTATTATGTTAACCCTAATATTACTAACAAAGTAGAAAAACTGATTCATATTTGTAATCTAGATAGTATTAAACCTTCCCATGTTGGTTATGTTGGTGATGATTATCAAGATTATGAAATAATGAAAGCAGTTGGGTTTAAATACTGTCCGTGTGATGCAATTTACGATATTAGAAATATTAAAGGTGTAAATGTGTTACCTATACGTGGTGGTGAAGGTGTAGCTGACTGCGTTTTTTCAACAATTAAATACAAATTAAAGGATGATGAATATTGTAATTCCAATGGCAGGAAAAAGTTCTTCTTTTTCTAATGAAGGTATAGAAACCCCAAAACCTTTTATTGATATAAAAGGCAAAACAATGGTTCAACGTGCTTATGAATCATTAAACTTAGATCATGTTGCGAGTAATGTTTATTTCATAGCATTGGAAGAACATAAAGATGAATATGATGTAGATAACGTTATAAAAGGTTTTTGTGAAAAGGCTAAAGTAGTTTACTTACCTAAAGTTACTTCTGGACCTGCTGAAACACTGTATCAACTAAAAGGTATTATTCCTGATGATGAACCTATGTTACAAACTAATGTTGATCAAATACTTGATTGGGATAGTAACAGGTTTATTGAGTTTGTAAAAAACGATGAGTATGATGCAGTGTTAGTTACCATTAATGTGGTAGACCCTCATTACAGCTACGCAAGATATAATCATAAACGTGAAGCTATTGACGTTATGGAAAAAACTATCATTTCAAATGAAGGGTTAATTGGTACTCATTACTGGAAAAAAGCTAGTGACTATTTTAGGTCGTTTGAAAAAGCAAAAGAACAAGGGTTAACATATAACGATGAAATATACGTATCATTAACTTTTAATCCTCTAATTGAAGAAGGTAAAATAGTAAAAGATTTTAAACTTAAACAATCTGAAAAACAAAACGTAGTAGGTGATGTACCTAGTTTAAGCCTTTATGAAGACAGACTCTGATTTAACCATTTTAGTTTTATCATCAGACCATTACCAACCTATTATAAAAGTTTGGGAAAAGTATTTTGTCAAACATTGGCCTGATTGCCCTTATAAAGTTGTTTCTGTTTGTAACTTTAATCACTATAATAGTAAAGTGATTAATTTTGAAACTACAAACATTAAGCCACAACCTGATGCATCTCATTTTAAAGGTATGCTTCTTCATGCATTAGATAAAATAGATACCAAATACATTTTATATATGTGTGAAGATCAAATACTAGTTAGAGATGTAGTGACTGATAATTTTACACAAGCTATTAGTTATATGGACAAAAACGATATAACTAAAATTAGATGTTTATCAATGCCTGAACCTGATACTGATTTAGATATAGAAGAAGGTATTATTAACAATGAAAATTTTGGTTTTATCTCACTTGATAATGAGTATAGAAATTCACTTCAAGCTGCTATCTGGAATAAAGAACGTTTTGTTGAGTTGCTTAAAACTAGAGAAGATGTATATTCAGGTTGGGTGCTTGAAACAGATGAAAACTTTAGAGATTATTCCAAGAAATGGAAATACATATCTTGCAAACACGGTAAAGGTGGTACATTTTTAGATAGGTACCCAGGTCAGGGTGATTCGCCTTTGCTTAATTATGTAGAGTTAGTAAGATGGGGTAAATTTGATAGGTTATATATTGAGTATTTTCGCGACATATTTGAAAAAGACAATTTCACCGTCGATGTTTCCGAATATGATAAATTCGGTGCAGGTTTAACACCAGAAGAACTACCTCAGTAGCTTGACTGTTTAAGTATATATATTATTATATCTTAAATGGCTAAGTTTATTTACGATAATAAAAAACGTAAAGCTACTATCTTTTCAGATCAATTAGATCTAATTAGAGAACATTTTTCTTACCCTAACGAAGGTGCAGTTTTTGCAAGAAGGCGTGGTGCATGGTTTATACCCACGCGTTCCTATATTATAACCCCTGCTGGTAAGTATGATGTGGGTATGACTTTAGATATAATCAAATATATTAAAAGAGAATTACCTAATGAACCTATTGTAATAGATGAATCAATAAAAGATATTATTAAACCTTCAATTAATGCAGAGAAGGTATCCCTAGCTTTAGAATTACGTGATTATCAAGGTGAAATTGTTGATGAGTGTGTTAAGTTTGGTAGAGGTGTGGTGGTGTTAGCTACTGCTGGTGGTAAAACCTTAACTATGGCTAATTTACTTGAACGTATTTACCAAACATCACAAAATAAAGATACATGGAAAGCTCTTATCATTGTACCTGACTTAGGATTGGTAAATCAAACGTTTGCTGATTTTGAAAATTATAAAGTTAATTTTACACACGGTAAATGGACTGGTAGTAACCCGGTTAACATAGCTGATAACGTTATTATAGCTAATATGGGTATATTACAAAGTGATAAAAGTGATATTGACTTTATTAATTATGTAGATGTACTTGTTATTGATGAAGTACATAAAATAAGAGCTAAAAATAAGATTAATAAAATAGTAACTAAAATTAATACTAGTAATAAATTTGGGTTTACAGGTACCTTACCCGATAATGATGCTGATATGTGGAACATATTTGGTAAAATAGGACCTGTTATATATGAAAAAGGTAGTTACGAGTTACGATTAGAGAATTATGTTAGTAATGCTTTGGTACAAGTAGTTAAACTTCATTACAAAACTAAACCTCGTTACTCTACTGAAATAAATGACCCTGGTGAACGGTATAGACAAGAGTTTGAGTTTCTATTTACCAATGGTTTTAGGAACAACGTTATTAAAAAGTTATCTACTGGTGTAAAAAAGAACACTCTTATACTTGTAGACTTTATTAGACACGGGGAAGAGCTATATAATGTATTAAGTCAAGACGAAAGTAAAAAAGTATACTTTATTCAAGGAGATGTTGATGTTGAAGAACGTGATAAAATTAAAAAACTTATTGAAAGTAACGATAACATTATTTGTATTGCTATTAGTAAAATATTCAGTACTGGGATTAGTATCAATAACCTTCATTACATTATTTTTGCTTCAGGAGGCAAAGCTAAAGTTAAAATATTACAGTCAATTGGTCGTGGGTTACGTCTTCACAAAAATAAAAACAAATTAGTTATTATAGATATTGCTGATCAATTAAGGTATAGTGAACAACATTCTGAAAAACGAATAGATTTATACCAGTCAGAAAATATTCAAACAAAAGTCGTTGATTTTTACGAGAACAGTTGATATAAGCGTTCCCTATTCTATTATTCAATTAGAATGCAAGCTAAAAAACCTAAAAACGGTCAAAAGATTAAACCTAAGAGTAAGGAACATTACGTAAACTCTAAAGATTTTAAAGAAGCTATAGCTCGTTATTATGAAACCGATGTTTGTAACGATGAATTAGGGGAAATGATTACTAAAATAGCTCACGGTTTAAGTTATGCACCTAATTTTATCAATTATTCGTATAAAGATGAAATGGTGGGTGATGCAGTAGTTAAGATGTTTACAGCATTATTCAATAAAAAGTTTGATCTTGATGCAGTTGATAGTAAAGGTAACAAA
>Ga0208160_1000193_pt1 | contig 30042 bp, 38 predicted proteins | sample CB_VirMetaG_FD_184536 | JGI IMG/M metagenome (GOLD analysis project Ga0208160, IMG submission 184536) | Freshwater to marine saline gradient viral communities from Chesapeake Bay - CB_1504_1 Viral MetaG (SPAdes) (version 4) | ecosystem: Environmental > Aquatic > Marine > Coastal | place: USA... | reverse complement strand
TCTTTAACAATCTCATACTTTACATTATAATTATTAAGCGTTCTTAGAACATTGTTTAATGCTGAAGTTTTAACACGCAATAAGGTATTATGGCGACTGAGTTGAATCACTTTGGCATGATCGAGCCACCTGGCAGATTGGTTGTCGGTCATATGGCCAAATGGCCCTTTAACAAACCTAATGATTGTATTAATCGTTGAGTTGGGTAATTTTCCAAAATCAACTTTAATATCAGTGTGATTCGAAATTGACTCTGAGAATGCGTGAACCCGACGCTCGACTTTCTTTTCCCATTCTTTGCTTGGCTTTTGTCCTTCTGGCCCATGATAATATTGAAGAACTTTATCTGGGTCACTCTTGCTAACAAGAGCCCATTTGCCTTTTACTTTTTTTAATTTTTCGTTGAGAATGTCGTCTAGTTTCATATAGACGTATTTATGACATTTATTTTATGCCAAGGTTAAACAATGTATTTGTGTTTTTCTTTGCGGGTGAACTTAACAGCGGAGGGCGACCATCCCGGTCTACCTTAAAGCCCATCTTTGCTGCTTCAATAGATGTTTGATTGGGCCCAACATCCGGTGTTTGGTTTTGTTTGGTGATTCGGCCTACGCCTGCTTCTGTGATAATTTCTGCTACTTTCATTTTGCTATCCAAACGTTGTCTGGACCAACATCATACGATATTTTTAAATTATCAAGCGCCAATTGTATAGACGGATAATCAATGTCGTGTCCAGTTAAACCTATACTAGTATTTAATAAAGGCGAATATGCATTAATATCGTGTGTAACAGATTTTGTTCCGTGTCCGGCATCGATAAAAACAAAGTCAACCTTTCTGGTAATGTTGTTTGCTTGTTCCCAACTAATACCTTCTAAAACAACAAGTCTGTCTCCATATTTGTTTTTAATTTTGTTATTATAAAATTGGCTAATATCTTGATCAACTGCATACATTGTTAGATCAGGATTGTTATCTAACAAATGGAACAATACTCGACCAAATCTAACGCCAACTTCTACACCAATGTTCCATCCATTTTGTTTTACCAGAGAATCTAAAAAATATTCTCTTTTAGCAGGACCATCCCAGTTAACTGTTGTAGCTAGTTTATTTTTAACTTTAGCCATTATAACATATACCACGCTGGGGATCCAGGACGAATGCCTTGTGCTTTTGCTAACGCTAATTTACGCTGATGTTCTTCTGATTGCTGTGCTACAGGAATACGTCGTGGTTGATCAAGTGCAGTAGCATTACCGGTACGACGAAACTCGTGAATAGGATCGCTGGGATCCAGATAACAACTGTCATCTGCGGATGATAACCCTAGCGTTTCTGTGTTATAACGTAGTTCTCTCATGGTCTATTTAGAATATCCAGTATGCGTCCAAATGAAGCAGCATCGCCCTTTTCTTTAAACTGTGCTTCTGCTGCTTTTAACTCATCTGCGTATTTTTCTGCGTTTGCTGAATGTCTGGCATCTCTAGCACGATCTGCTTGCGATGTTCTTGCATAGTGCGAACGTTCTGGTGATATGCTCTTAAATTCTGGGCTCTTTCCGGTATCTCTGTACACATCTGCTTTGGTATATGGATCACCTGTGCGTGGACTAACTACTTGTCCTTGCGGATCAACGATTTTACCGTCTGGTGTACGTTTAAATGTACCTAATTCTGATTGCGTATATTTAGGAGCCTGTCCGCCAAGTTCTTTAGCAGTCAACGGTGGATTACCAGGATTAGTAATACGTGGTAATTCTCTTGTGGGCACGGCTGTATCTGTTTTAACTTTAGGTAAACTTTGTTTATACACTTCGTGTCTTAATGCATCAATTGATCCAGGTGCCCCTTGTGATGGAGGAGGACTATCAAATCTATCAGTTGACTTAACTTTGGGCAAGTCTCGTGGAACTTCTGTACGAGGGGTTACTTTAGGAAGTCCCCCGACTGCACGTCCACCACCGATTTGCCCAGGACCAAACCATTGATCCTTGGGATTTACATTTACTTCATTAATAAATTCACGTGCTCTCATCGTATAATTCCAAAGATATGCCCTGCGTTTAGTTTAGTTGGCTCAGTAGGAGTTTTAAAGTCTGAGCGTGTAAACTCTACGCCCATCTTCTTCCAAAAGCCCACAGCTTTAAGTTCAATGTCATAAATTCTAAATGGTTTTTGAGCAAACGGACTATCCATGATAGAACGAATAACTTGTGTACCATAACCAGCACGCTTGCTGCCTCGTTTCATTTCAATGTTAATTAAACCAGCAATGTTGCCAGACCCATCTTCTACCATTAACTCGACATAACCCATGAGTGCGTCATTTTGGTCACCACCGTCTTGTTTTAACTGTTTTAGCATAGGAACATCATAAATGCTATATCTTAAACGTGTTAAGCCTGCTGGACTTGAGCCCGAACGCATACCACCAACAAGAGCAATGTCATTATTATGCATCTGCTCTAAACCCATGCCTATCTCAAACCGTTCAAGAGCTTCTTCATCCAATGGCAATTTAATGCGCGACGGGAAAGGAGGAGGTCTATCTTTGCCAAACTTGATCCACTCATCATCTTTAACACCTGGTACTTCTATTGTATTAAACTTAGGACCATATGCGGTTAATTCTGCTTGGTCGGTTACATCTTTTTGAATACCTGCCTGCTTGTATGCTTTATAACGCATCTTGCCAGCCCACTGTTTGTACCCAGGATCGGTTTTATCAACACCCAAATTGTCTGCTAGATCTGAAATACCTTGTTCAATGGTTTTTACATCTTTGCTGTCAATTGCTGCTTGCCATGCTGGCGTTGCTGCCTTGGCAGTTTGTACATTCTGCCAGGATTGTTGAACTGTGTTTTTAATTTTATCCCAGGCACTGTCTTCATCTAACACTTCTTCGCCTGCTAGCGTTTGATTGAGTTTGGGTTCATAATCACGCAGAGCATTAACATAACTTTCTTTGGTTTTTACTAATGCTAGAATATTTTCTAAGAACGTTGCGGCACCTGCAAAATCTTTTTTACCCAGAGCAACAGCAGCACGAACACAGTTTTTGTGCAAGGGGCAATGTGCATTTTTTAATAATTCTGCGTGTGCGGCTGCGTACTGTTTAAGTCCGGCGTCTACTTTCTTTTTATATTCCGCTAGATCAAGGCCGCGATACTGTGCGTTTGCTGCGAGATTTTCTTCAAACTCTCGTTCAAACCCGTAACTGTGTGTTAGTGTACGATATGTTTTTTCTGCTTTTTCTTTTACAGAACCCCAACTCCAGTTTAGTCCGTGATTGGGTGTAGCACGATTTGATAAATCACCCACATGCTCAATACAAAAGTCCAACACACCGCTTACGTATGGTTGTAGTTGAACCATGATCTGTTCAGGTCTAGCACGCTGATCCTGCCCTAGTTCTCCGTACAAGTATAATACTTTTTTAGGAATCCCAGTTCCCTCGTGCCATTCATCAACAAGAAACGAAGGAATACGTTTCTTTAGATCAGCAAATGATGCTTCGGTTAAATCATCGGGCATGCGGAATAGATAAACTTTAATCGATTGTTGTCCTTTGCTAAGAGCGTGGGATGTTCTATGATGTCCGTCTAAGATATGATATCCTGACTGATCTTTTAGAATAACAGGTAATTTTGTATAGCGATCTAACAATGGCGCTCCGCCACCATTACGTGTATCTAGCCATCCTTGCGTTGCTTGTAATTTTTGTGGATTTATGTTTACAATTTTAGGTTCGATTTCACCTGCTTCAATACGATCTATTAATTCACCTAGTTGTGGCTGTACTTCGAAGTCAGTCCGATCGCTGCTATATTTCTCGCTGCGAGGCATGTCATGGCTAACTAAGGATTCAAATAGCTCGTAAAAGTTCATTATTTGTCTAGCATCTTTGTAAATTCTGGATCGGCCATTAGTCTGCTTAGTGCATCGTCTGCTGACGTAGCAGCATCGGTATCTGCTGGTTTAGCGGGCTTAGGTGCTGGTGCTTTTTTATCGCCGGCACCATAAAATCTCTTATAACGATCCACAACACCGTCTAGCCAACTTGATTCAGCGTCTGCTGCTTTTGGTTCTGTTGTGCCTGGCTCATTAAAGTAATCCTTAACAGCGTCCCAACCTTGATCGACTTTATCACCAACCCATGTAGCAGCGTCATCGACTGCTTTAGTAACACCTGTATACTTCGGTTTAGTGCCTGGATTGGTGTTTACCTTAACAGGTTGTCTTTCTGTGTCGCGCTTGAATAAATTTCTCAATGAATCGCGAGCATCGGCAGACGCACGGTCTTTTTCCATTGCATCTAAATCAAATGGTTCATTTTCTGTACCGGGAGGATTTTCTGATCGTGTTGTTGCCGGTGGCAAGTCGTATGTTTTAATAGGACTGCGATCATACTTGTCGGCAAACGACATAGCAGGTGCTCTGTAACTTTGTCCGGGAGTAATGTTACCAGTATTAGCAGCATCATCCATATTATCTTCTGACCCAGCATCAGCAACTGGCGTAGTATCTTTTTTACCTGATAGTTTATCTAGTAAATCTCTAAATGAAAATTCGTTTAATTGCGACGACATTATACTCTTCCTTTTTCTAAAAATTTAATAAACTTTTTAAGTTCTGCTGTTGGTAACTTACCGGGATCAAAGTCTGGATCCTGTACTAACTGTTGGAACTTTTGTGTTAATTCTTTACGTTTAGCAGCGTCTTGTTTCCAGTATTCTGCTTTACGAGCAGCATATGCTGGATCTTTCATTAACGCTTGACGTTTGGCTAATACTGCGTCTTTGTTAGCAGCATATATATCTCTGCGTCTTGCTAAATCTTCTTCACGCCAATCTGGATCAGCATATAACTTACGTGAACGTTCACGTTGATATTCACGCTTCTTTTCTGCGTATTCTGGATTCTTTCTACGATTGCGTTCGTTTTGTTTTTGACGCTCGCGGAATTCTGGATCTGTTCTATAACGCTTTTGCCAAGAACTTTCGTATCCAGCTTCATCGACATACCCAGTATACGCTTTATTTGAAATATCAACAGATTTTTCAAACTTGGACAATTTTTCACTATGTTGTTTGTCACTTAGATTTTGTTTAGATAATTTACGCTTTAATGCTAAACGAATATTTTCCACACGTTCTATATCGGCAGGATCATCGCTATTGTATGTTTTTTCACCAACCAACTGTAATACATGTTTTTCTAAATCATCAAATGTCACACGCTCGGCTTTGGTTCTATTTAATGCGTGTTTACGTGCTACATCAGCACCTGTTGCTTTACGCATATCGTGCTGTCGTTGGATATATTTTCTAATAGCATCTCTGCCCGGATGCTCTTTATCTGCTTCTGCAATACCTCGTAATGCTGCGCTTGGACGACGGCTTTCTGTGGGTTCTAATGGAACTTTCTCAATATCTAAATCTGAAAACCCGCCTCTGTTATACGCATCAACTAGTGCCTTTGCAGTTTCTAATCTTGACGCAGCAAAAAATACCTTCATGCCATCTTTGGTAATGCCAAGCATTCTACCATTAACTCCACTAACACTTGGTTGAACTTCGAAGTGATCAAATGGTTCTAGGTTTTCTGGATGTCTGTGTGACTCTATGTATTTTGGTAATATAGCTGAGTGTGTGCCACGATCAAACACTGGAATATCATCTTTGATTTCTTGATAAAAACGATATTTGGTTTTATTCTTTTGTTGTTGTTTTAATCCAAACTTATGTTTAACAACGTCGCCTTCGTTAATTGAGGAATCGTAGTTACGATTTAACCAACCAGTAATCATACGTTCAACATTACTGCCATACATACGCACCGGTTCGTATCCGGTAACCTGGAATACAAGTTGTTTTCCTTTATCACGAATTGCACGTCCGATGGGTTTGGTACCATGCATGATAGCATAAGTTCTAGTTTCGCCATCTTTGTTTAACAAAATAACATTATATTCTTTATCTTCGCCAAGAGTAGCTCTGTTTTCTGCCCAACTATTAATTGTTTCTTCGGCATTATTTGTTTTACGCTTAATAACCGGGCCGCCTTGAATCTGAAATGTAACCTCGGCGCCATTACGCAATGCACTACCAACTCGTTGTCCTCTATCGTCGTAGATAGAATATGTACGTACTTTTACGTTAGGAATGTTAGGCGTTTCAACTCTGAGCGTATATTTCATGATTCTAGAGGTGCGTGTCTGCGCTTTAATAAGTCAATGGCTGCTTGCATACCACTTTTACGGTCACGAACTTTGCCAGAAGCAATAGCAGCATCAACTGCTTTCATAATATCTTCAATCTCATAATCAGTGGCAGTGCTGATTGACATTAATAAGTCAACTGCTAATGATTCTTCAGCACGCTCTTGTTCGCGAGATTTTTTTGGCATAAAGTCTGATAGTTTCATTTCTGCTAATACCTGATGTAATTCTAATTCATGTGTTGCTGCTTCTACAATAGACTCGATGTGCTCTAAACTGAGTTCACGATCTTCTAGTTCACTACGATGTTTCCATAGTCTTCCAATATAACCTTGGGTGCGCAACATCTTGAATGCTAGGTTTTCTGGGCTAAACTCTCCGCCTTCAGTTAGTCCAGCACGACGATAGCGTTTAATAATTTCGGCAACATCCTCTACCATTTCTAGTTTTTTGCTAACCAACGCAGCCATAACTAAGCCTTTGAGTTTGTCGTATTTTTGACGTGTTGCGAAGTCGTCTAGGTTGGCACGCTGCTTTGTTGGAATTCGAGTCCACTCATCACGTGCTACACTATATTCACCTAAACTGGCATGCGGTTGCTTGCTGTCCTGGACATACAGCTCTACATCATAACCACGAACTTTAATGTTGTGTTCTTGGTTATATTGGAATTTTTTTGCGTTGAATAATTCTTGGTACACTTCATCGTTGTTGATCTGATCAAAGTCAACAATTAAGTGTAAATCAATGTCTGAATGTGGTGTATATGAGTATGCTGCGTTTGATCCCGAAACACGTACATCATCTACAGCTAGATCCTTTACACCTAAGAACTCTTGAAAGTCTGCGGCAATACGTAATAGTGCTTTACGCACGTCTGGACGCATCTCGTCATTATACCAAAGCGCAGGATTTAGTTCCTCGTGGAAGTTTACAGCATCGCCTAATTTATAACTGTCTAGTTCTTTTAAATTCATGATACTGTATTTATTTAAAACACAGTACTACTATTCGCCTTTGTAAATTTCAATTAACACTTCTTGACCTGCAAGTTCTTTTAAGATAACTTCAAGTTGTGCTTTTAAGTCAGCAGTGACAAGAATTTCGTCCTGGTCTGTATCTCGTAATAATTTACTAACTTTAATAGTCAATGTTTCTTCTTGAATTCTAGCCATAATCTTTTAATCCTGCGTAATAATTTTAACAGTCTCTTTAATTAAACCAGGAATGATCATCTCAAGTAATAGAGATAATCCTGAGTCGTTATAGTCAAAGAAAAAGTAATCTCTGCAATACTTATAATCTTTATCTAACCACTCACGAAAAGTTTTACTCAACCGTATACTTTCGCAATGGTTATTAAAAAACTTAATTAATTGGTCGTACTGAGATTGAGTAATTATAGAATTCGACAAGTAACATCTATATTGATAATCACTGCGTTTTCTTACGATTGTTTTTGCAGGGTGTGTTACTACAGTTTCTACAACTGGTTTAGCGTGAACACCATCTGCTGCTAGAACACGGTTAACATCATCTATATTGTTGGTATAAAAATAAAAATCATGCCAGCCCAATACTATCTTGTGATCATTTTCAATACTTTCTAGTAAATCTAAGAAATTATATAAACACAATTCTGTTTGATCAATAATCGGTTTTCTACCTTGCCCGTAACTATAAAAAAAGTAACCAAACTCATTTTTGGTCATAGAACGATATGTTTTAATTCGATGCCCTAATGTTTCGCAATCGAACCCGCGAAGCAGTTTAGCATAGTTTAACTCTCCTGAAGCACAGTAACGATATTGATCGTAAAATAAACGATTTGATTCTCGTATTTTATGCTTTAGGTTTGAATTGGTCCAGAACGATGAATCCATTTTCGTTAACTGCGGCTTCCTGACCGCCGCTATTTTTATTTACAAAATCTATGGTTTTTTCTGCGGTTAATTGAATGGCAATGTCAGTATCTCGCAAGTTTTCAAACAAAATCTTTTCCGACAGTGGAACCTTAAGCAATTCGTCGATCTTACGTGATAGCGGACGTGCGCCCATTTTGCGATCATAACCAACTTCTGCTAAGTATTCAACTACAGGCTCGGTAACGTTAATAGAGATTCCTTTCTTGGACAAGTTCTTTTTAAGTTGATTAAGGAATTTGTTAACAATTTTCTTAATACTGAGTGTATCCAGTTTGTTAAACTTAACAATAGCGTCTAAGCGATTACGCAACTCTGGTTTAAAATATTCTTTAAGTGCTTTATCTTCCGACCCAGTACGTTCTAGTTCTGTGCCAAACCCAATATTGTTATTTTCGTTATCTCTTGCACCTAAGTTTGAAGTAAGAATGATAATAGCATTAGTGCAGTTTACAGTTTTACCCGAGCTTGAAGTAATTTTACCTTCGTCAAGCATGGACAGTAATACGTTACTTACGTCTGGGTGTGCTTTTTCAATTTCATCAAATAAAATAATGCTAAACGGATCCTTAGATAAGTCGTTAATTAATTTACCACCGCCTAAGTTGCTGTCATCATACCCGACATAACCCGGAGGAGCACCAATAAGTGTTGCTACTGTGTGCTTTTCCTGATACTCACTCATATCATAACGCAACAGTTCCATATCTAAGTTTTCACTTAACAATTTAGCAAGTTCAGTTTTACCAGTGCCGGTTGGACCAAGGAATAAGAAACTTGCTACAGGCTTGTTGTCCGAGTTAAGTCCGGCAAAACTAACATTGATGCGCTTTAACACAGTATCAACAACTTCGTCTTGACCGTACAACCGTTCTTTAACACGCGATTCTAGATTGCGAACTTTATCGCAATCTTCATTTTTTAAGCGTTCAGTTGGAATACCAGTTAGTTTGTTTGCTTCTACATAAATCAAATCTGGTGTAATAATTACACCTGCATTGTCTTTAGCACGTTGTTTAGCACACGCAGCATCAAGCAAATCGATACTTTTGTCTGGATTTTTACGATCATGAATATAACGTGTGCCAAGATCAACTGCAATGTTAATAGCAGCAGGATCAATATTTACATCGTGATATTCTTCTAAACGTGTGCTAAGTCCCTGTAAGATCTTAATGGTAGTATCATGGTCTGGCTCATCGATACTAAGATTGTAGAATCGACGCATCATAGCACGATCCTTTTCAAACGTTTCGTAATATTCTTCCCAGGTGGTAGAAGCAACAACTTTTAGTTTGCCTTTTGTAATTGCTGGCTTGAGCATGTTAGCCATGTCGAGACTACTGTTTGTACCAGCACCAGCACCGTGCATAGTATGCGCTTCGTCAATAAACAAAATAGCATTATCAGTTGCTTCTAGTGCTTTAATAACATCTTTAAATTTTTCTTCAAACTCGCCGCGATACTTGGAACCAGCAAGTAACGATCCAACTTCTAAACTCCAAATTTCGTGTCCTTTAAGGAATTCAGGAACATCGCCGTTTTCAATCTTTTGTGCAAGTCCTTCTACAATAGCAGTTTTACCTACGCCGGGATCGCCGATCATTAATACATTAGATTTGAACTTTTTAGCAAGAATTTCGATAGCATCTTGTAATTCTGCAGAGCGGCCGATGAGCGGTTCTAAATCTCCTTCGCGTGCAAGTTGATTAAGATTAGTGCAATGTTCTTCAAGAACTTCTTTAACCTGTTCATCGTTGAGAGTAACTTTGCCTTGTTTATAATTTTCGTTCCAAAAACCAGTGAATGCTTCTTTTTCAATACCGTACTTGAGTAAAAAGTAATGGGCGTGACTGTTAGTTTCCGAAGTAATACTAAGGTATAAATCAACAGTAGTAATATAGCGACGCCCTGTAAACAGCACCTGTGTTCCAGCACGATTAAACACACGTTCTAGCCCATTTGTGCGTTTTGGATGCCCGTCATAATCTTTGTTAGTCAAGTTTACCAGGCTATCTAAATAATAGTCTAATTCATGATCAAGTAAATCAACTTCAACACCGTATTTAATTAACACCTTATTAAAAGCATCAAACCGTATTAGGCTGAGAAGTAAATGTTCGATTAACACATAATGGTGTTCTTTTTTCTTTGCAATGGTAATTGCGTAATCGGTAATTTGTTCAATCTCTGGATTAATTTGCATCCGTAATTCCTGGTTGTTATAATACCCGTATATTATACATAAAAATATTTAGTTCCGCAATCTTTTTATGTGATCAACAAGTTCTTCTGGTAAATTTTCCGGCAATTTTGCTGCTAATTTTACAAACATATCGCCGGTTTGCCCAGCATATTTCCCACGCATACCTTTGCCTTTAATACGCATTAATGTACCAGGTTGCGTTTTAGGAGGAACAGTTAATACAATACGATCGCTGTATATAGTTTCGACTTCTGTCTTAGATCCTAGTATAAAATCCCAAAAGTCAAGTTCGACCTCTCGGGTTAAATTGCTTCCTTGTCTGTTCCACGTTTTATCCGGATGTATACGAAATGTAACTTGTAAATCACTGTGTCCGAGTAACTGCGGATAACGTACAGTATCGCCGTCGTTAATGCCTTCGGGGATTTCAATTTCAACTGCTTGCGGGCCATTGTTAGTTTGTAAACTTACTAATTTTTCGCCGCCGGTAGCAGCAGTTTTTAAATCTATGTATAATGATAGTCTAACTATTGATGTGCGTTGTTGCCGTTGTTGCCTAAAAAATTCATCAAAAACGTCATGAAAATTTCCGCCCGGGGTACTTCTAAAATTAAACCCCGGATTGTCGTGTTGTTGTTTGCGCTCTGGATTACTTAATATAGCATATGCTTCATTAATTTGTTTAAATTGCTGTTCATCGCCGCCGCGGTCAGGATGATGCTTCATGGCTAACTTTTTAAAAGCCCGTTTAATTTCTTCATCAGAAGCGTTTTTAGAAACACCTAGTATTGTGTAAGGATCGATCATTAGTTTAGAAGTAGTTCTAAGATATTTACTTCGTGCCCTTCGTCCCAGTCAGAAATGTAATAGTCAACATGCGCAGGCGTTTCAAATACAGAATCGGTATCTGAATATTGGCTAGCACCGATCGTATCGACCCAGATTGTAAAATGTGGCTTAAAAATAGCACGTTGTTGTGCCAACGGAGCAATAAAATCAACAACTACAATATCATTAGGTGTTTCGTCTGCTAATTTACGTAAGGTATATGCTTGTAATATGCGTCCTTCTTCGGAAAAATCCCAATTATTAGTAAGAGCCCGTATCTCGTCGGCATTAAACCACGCTATATCAAATTGAGCGTTTTTAAGGCCCTTTACAATTTTTTCTGCTAGCGTAGTCTTACCTGCTCCGGACAGGCCCATTATTAGAATTCTAAATGCCATATATTAAATTATTAATTTCTGTAGGTAGCCACGGATGTTCCATTCTTTCTGGATGCCATACAACTCCAGCAATGTTTCTATCTATCCATGCTTCGGTATTTCCGTCATTATCAATTACAACAGTGTTTCCGCACGCTGATTTAATACTTAGCATATGATAACTGTTAACAGTGAATTCTTGGTTATTATAGTATACAGTGTGTTCTGTATTGTAATGATTGTTAATAGATTTTATGGTCCCGCCAAGAACATCTTGCAATAAAAATGAACCATGACAAACACCTAGTATAGGCTTTTGCTGTTTCATCATCTCTGTTGCTATCTTTAGTTCAGTAACACGCCGCAAAGGACTATCGTCGCCACCTGTAATAATAAGGCAGTCTAGTGTGTCTGCTAATTGTTCAAAGTCTTGATCAGTTCTATTTGGAATAAAAGAAAGCGTATGACCCTTTAGGTAGCGATACCACGCTTGATCTATTGAGTCATACGCTTGTTGGTTATGAACTAAGACTCTTTGTGTGAGTCCAATGTTCATTATGCTGCTAGGGCAGTATTCTCGTTGCTAATGTGCATTAGGTCAGCACGCATTTGTGGTGCTAATTCTTCAACACGGGCAACTAGAGCCGGGTTAGCTTCTAGCATTTTTTCTAGCTTCCAAGCACCAATGTTGCTGTGGAAACCTTCGTCACGAGCGATCTTAGCATAACGGCTAGATACGAATGTATCTTCAATACAGTTAGCCATTTCGTCCCAAACTTGTTCAGCACGGCCTTCAGCAATTAGCTGATATAGTGCTAGTGAAACTGGATCGGTAGCTGCTTCGTACTTAGCTAGTAGGGTAGCACCCTTAGCGTAGTTACCTTCAGCAACTGCGTCGCCTGCTGCTGATTCAATTTTTTCAGCAACGTTGATTTCACCACCGGCAATGTGTTCGATAACTTCTTTAACTAGCTTGAAGTGAACTGCTTCGTCAAAGGCTTGCTTTGATAGCATTTCTAGTTCTTCTGGGCTAGTGTCGGCTGGCATATTAGCAACACGGTTTGAAATTTCAACCATGTTCATACGCTCGTTAACCATACGACCAACGAAGTGATCTACTAGTTCTTCTTTTGAAGGGTTGCTAGTGAAGTAGTTTTTTGCGTTTTCACGGCTAGCAGCAAATAGTTCTGCGTTGTCCGCCTTAACTTGTGCCACGTAGGCTTTTGCGTTAAATGACATTTTAGATATCCTTTTATGTTTAAAGTGTAAATGTTTGTCTTATTAAGACTTTACTCTAAAGATCAACAACACTCGTTGTTGTAAATAATTCAAACACAAAATGGATAGTATCTCGCGATACTGTATGTATTTAGTTTACAAATAAATCGTGGAAGATGAAATAGTCAACTACAAAGGTTAATTCAGCACCCAAGAATACTGCTATCCAATAATTTCCAATCCAATTCCATAACTGTTTGATTACCCACCACGCAGCAATAACACGAAATGTATATAGAAAATTAGAATACAAATAATCTAATATGTGTGGTAATTCCTGTGCGTTAAAGTAATAACCAAAAACAAAGGTATCATACGCAAAACTCAACTGCGCCATTACAAACACAGCCAAGTAATACGCAAGATACCTGTTTAAAAAGCGAACTATAGGACCGCTGACTAACAAACGATATGATACATAGATTATGTTTGTTAGCAGCAGTTCCATTTAGAACAGTCCTTTTACAGTATCAACTGCTGAATCAACCCAACCCTTGCTGGTTTCTGCTGCTCCGGTAAGGCCACGCTCTACGCGATTAACACCAACTTCTGCTGGAATAGCGTCTACAGCAATGTTTGCCTTGTACACAGCCTTAACACCAAGTGCTTCTGATTGAAACTTAACAAGATCCTGTAGTGCTTGACGCTTGGTTAGATTGTTTAGAATGTCAACAGCCTTAAGCAAGTCATTGCCTACGTTCCACCCATATTTCCCTGCTTTCTTTTCAATAGCAGCCTGTGCTTCTGGATCAGCTAGCATTTCTACAAGTGCAGCCTGTACTTTAGGTGCATTTGGGTTACCTTTACGCATCCACAATGCTTTTTGTAGTACATCGCGATACTGCTTTACAAGAATGTAAGCATCGTACATTGGACCTGTTGGGTTTTTGCCGTATTTCTGGAAATAGAACTGATCAAAACTACCAACTGAATAGTTGTCATCTGGCTTAACTAAACCAGTTTCTAGATCCAGTACACCATGACTGAACCAAAGTTGTGCTTCACCTTTATCAATTAGCGGTTGAACATGCTTAATAAACGCAGCAGTTGATTCGCGTGTAGCATTTAGTTCGCCACGCATAAACGCAAGGCGACGATCTCCCGACTTCATGCCCTTAACAAATGTTACCTTATCTTTAAAACAAGCAATGTAATCATCAATGGTAGGCAGTTCGCCACATGCAAGTAGTGTAAATGCCATTACATCTGGGTTATTGCCTGAACCAGATGCAAACCGAATTGCTTCTTTAGTTGGATCAATACGACCAGCAGTTACGATTGATAAGTTCATGCCGCCAATTGGTTCGTATTCCTTATAATTGTAGTCAACTTCTTCGATAAGAAAACTTTCAGCATTGCCACCGTGACTTACCATAATAGTCTTGTCATCGTTCTGTAGTTCATTATGGAACTTGTTGAATGCTGGAATATCACGAGCACCAGGAATGTGCTGTAATACAATTTCTTCACCCAAATGCTTTTCTAAGTGCTTGGCAATAATACTTGCCCATACACTGGTTCCGCCGCCTGCTTCTTGCGGAATAATCATTGTATATGTAGCACTTGCAGGTAGTGCTACCATCATAGCCAACGCGGCTAATAGCTTCTTCATAGTTTCTCCTTAAGTAAATTCAACTTTGTTTTTATGAAAAAATAGTCCATAAACTAGCGCAATTACAGATAAAACTATAATTGTAATAAACCCCGGACGTGCTAGTAACTGATCCATGGTGTATAATGCGTTAACTTGTTTAGTTAGTGCTTCAATTTTGTCTGCCAGTATAAATCCAATAACCAGTGCTGGGCGACTAAACTTGTATTTTCTAAGTACGAGTCCTAGTACTGTGAAGATTGCTAGTATAGCATAATCTTCCCAGCCGCCTGTATACTGTACACTGGCCCACACAATAGTTGCTAAAATGGGCCAAAAGAAATATTTAAATGGCAGTTGTGTCATCATGGTTAACCAACGTATAGTTAACAATGCCAATGGGAATGTGAGTACCAGTGCCCACATATAACCAGCAGTTAGACTCTCAAAAAACTGTTTGTCGTCGAGTAAGCTAACGGATCCTAACTCAAATCCTAGATACGCAAACAAGCCTAATACTACGGCAGCAAACGGTGCACCGGGAATTCCAAATAGCACGGTTGGCAAGTATGCTGTTGCTTTGTGTGCATTGTTAGCACCCTCTGCACCAATTACGCCCTTGATGTTTCCTTTGCCAAACGGAACCTTTTCGTTCTTGCAAGTAGCAGTTGTTTGTGCATATGCCATCCAGTCTGCAATATTGCCGCCTAATCCCGGCAATGCGCCAATCACAGCACCAACCGCTCCACCACGTAGTCCTAACCAACGATGATGCCAACTATCCTTGATGCCGTCCCATACTTGTCCCCACTGTGTTCTGGGTGTCAATGGAGTAGGTTTACCGTGGTTGCGCAAGCCTTCGATAAGTTCAGGAAATGCTAGTAATCCCGACAACAATGCCATCATTTGAATACCGTCTTCTAAGTAGAACCACCCACCGGTCCAGCGTGCCGCATTTGTTTCTGGATCTGTTCCTACTAATCCTAAAAACACACCTAATGTAATAGCAAGTATTCCACGGAACCAGTATTGACTGTTTAAGAATACAATGCAGGTTAATGCTAGTATCATTAACCCAAATATTTCAGGAATGCCCAGTATCATCATTAAACTGCCATAATAGGGCAGCATGTAAAACACAATTATGCCCCAGAGCAATCCATTAACAGTACTTGTGGTAATAGCAGCACTTAATGCATAAGCGCCACGCCCTTGTCGTGCTAGCGGAAACCCGTCGATCATTGTAGCAGCACTGCCGTTTGCGCCTGGAATATTCATTACAACACTAGCAAACGAGTCGCCAATAGCACTTGACGCTACCAGAGCCGTAGTGAATACAACACCCGCATACGGATCGCCGTATTGAAAGATGCCAATGAATGAGAATACTGTGATTAGCCCGGTAGTAGCACCAGCAACAGGAATAATACCTATTACTAGTCCGTATACAATACCGGCCACTAACCATAAAATGTGATCAGGAGACATAATTTCCTATTATAGCATATGTTTGTGTTTTAAGCAATCGCTACAAGGAATCTTTTGTCAAAGAAACAAACAACACTCGTTGTTTTAAGGATATTTAGTTCTGCTTCTCAAGCACAAAATATAAACGTTCTCCGTTTAATAGATTTTGAGTTTTTTCTTGTGCTGTGTCTGTTCTAACTTGTTGCACACGACAATTTAGCGCATGTGCTGTGTTTAATATAAATGCTGTATCCCATTCGAAGAAATCAATCCATTTGCTTTCTCTGGCACCGTGCTGGATGCCTGGGTTAACACGGAATATGATCATTCCGTTGGGTTTTGTTAGACTTACCGCTTTTTGTACTTCTTGAAAAATTTTATCTGCTGTGCCAAAGTTAATACTTCCTAAACAAATAACAACATCATATTTAATGTCCGTTTCATAATCTAGTATGTGTGTTTTAACATCGGCACGATCATTAAACGGATCGATGCCAGTTAGATTTTGGATCTTGCCTTTAAATTCATTGTACCCACATCCTGCATCTAATACTGCGTTTGGGTTCATTGCATTAACCTGATCAATAATACTCAGTCCGCTATATTTGTACTTCTTTGTTTCTGGTTGCCACACCCGAGAAAAGTATTGTTCTAGAACTGCTTCATCGACCTGTTGTGTAAGCGTTACAAGATCATTTGATATTTCTTCTAGAATAATATCAAACTCACCGGACACGGCGTTAGATAACATATTTTTATCTAGCAGTAGTTGAGGACTCTGCTTGATCATTTCACTTAGTTTATTAAATATTTTTCTATTCACGGTTTTACCACTGCTACTAAAATGTCGTCCCAGGTGTTTACTTCTGGAATGGTATCATATGCAATACCAAATGTTTCCGAAATCCAAACCATATCAAAATATTGCCAAGTAACTCGCATATCGCATCCAAATTTTAGTATTTCTTTATTCTGCGCTACAATTTCCGCAAGCATGCCGGTATGATCTTTGTATGCATCGTAGTTTGGATATTTAATCTGGAACCCGCCTGCTTCGTGCCACCATGCTTGACTTGATAAATCAGGACGATATACTAGCATTATCCAATCGCCAGTGCTGCGTATAGTGTCGTATACTTGATCTAATTTATATGCCCAGTCGTGGCTTTTAACAATTTGTGTACCAGTTGCAGGATCAGTCCATGCAGAATCAATCATATCCAGATCTAAATCAGCTGGGAATTCCATGCCTCTGCCAAAGTAAGCACCTAAATGACCGGTATATGCATGGTGTTCATATGTGCGGTGAGGTGTACGATCTGTAGTATTAAAACCAGAGAGTGCTTCTAATACTTGTGCAATGCCACTCCAGCGCGATCCAGGTACCCCGGTAAAAAATAATCTATTAGGTAAATTCATAGTTGTTTATAATGTATTCAAATGCTGCTTGATGCGCTTCTTCGAGTGGATGCCAGCCTTTGCTAATAGCATATCCGTTGTTTTTAGCCCATGAGTAGAACCCATAGTTGTCAAACCATAAAAAATTGTCGGTCGTATGTTTATATAGTATATCAACGTATTCTGGAAAAAAATGTTCCTGGTCTACGAGGGTTTCGTCGACACACGTCATTAGAAATTTTATATTATGTTTTGTTAGCAACTCGGATACTATAAAAATATTTTTTAAAGTTTCAAATTTTTCGGTTAGTGCGCTTTGTATGTGGTTTAAATAAAACTTGTGTTGTTTAGATAAAGATTCTGATGGAAGTACAGTATTCCAGCCATGGTTCCAATCTTGATTTTTTGCAACGTCTGATACTGTAAAATCAAATAAATCCCATCGGTTAAGCCAAGTCCAATTTATAACTACAAAAGTATCTGGAGTTAAGATGCCATAATCTAAATTTATTAACACGTGCCTAAGAATACTTTGATTACTGATGCCGCCTAGTGCTCGGCAATCATATACTAATCCTAAATGGCTAGCCAATAACGCGGGCCATACTGATTTACTATATGTATTATTGCAATCTTTTAAATCGGTTCCCCATGTAAAACTATCACCAAACGCGATTATTTTTTTATATTTCACAAAATTATATATTAAAGACCGGCTAAGGATACAAAATTTTTAATATCGGTATTGTTATTGCGGATTGACTTTGGTTTCAATCCAGCAGCAATTCTCATTTCGTTTAGGCCTGCTTCTTTCATTTCGCGGTATTTGATTGGACTTAGTACAACACGAGACTGGATATCTTCTAGAGTAAACGGAAACTCTTCTCCTTTATAGCCAACTGTCCAGGCGCTTTCTGATTCGTGTTCAGTTAATGTGCTCAGGTCATTGAGTAATTCCGCAATCCATTCTGGCAACGAGATTCGGCGTTTCATTTCAACATAAACTAGGTAACGGTTTGGTTTAACTTCGCCTGGGCTACGGTCAGCGTCGAGAACAAAGTCATAACCTTTTTCAAACCAGTTAACTAGATCGTCGGCTGCTTTATTATTACGTACATAGAAACTAACAACCGATACTTCATCATCGGATCCCATTTTACTGGCAAACTCGTCAATAAACACAGTAGGCTTTACAATGCCTTCTAGATCTTTAAATTCTAAACCTTCGTTAAGTTTCTTGTTATACATATTAACCTTCAAATGCTTCGTCGCGTTCTTCTTGTGTTTCGATGTCTTGTGTTTCTTGTTGATCAAGATCTTGTTCGTAAGCCGAGTCAAGATCTTCAAAATCAATGTCCTGACCTTCTAATTCAACAGAGCCGGTACGAATGTCTGACATTAAATCTTTAGGCATAGTAATTTCAACTAACCAAACTGGTTGATCAATCATTTTTGGTTTTTTAGTACCTGGCTTGAAATCATCATAAGATTGTACCTTTGCTGGTACTTGTAGAACAGTTTTCAAAAACGATACATCACAATCAAATGGTAGTAATCTTTTAGCACCTCGAGGGTCCGGCATGCGCTTTTCTGGCCACATAAATGTACAAGTGACTTTGTAACGTCCGATATCTGGACCTTTAACTAGTTCACCGTCTTCCCAGTTAACAAAAGCATAAATGTCTACTTCATCTAGTACACGCTCAAAGTCAATTAAACTTGCTATTGAGCCATCGCTCATATAAACGCCTTTAACTTCGTCTGCGATTTGCCAGTATGCTTTATCGTCTTTGAAAAAATCTTTATCCATACGAGTATTTATGGCAAGTGATTTGAGAACACATTTTGTACTCTTAGATTTTATAGAGGTACAAAAAATTTATTTAGCCTCAAAATATTTTCAATAACTGTGCTGTAATATTGTCACAGACATCCACTTAAATAATTTTAAGTCAGGAAGGGAGACATATGGCTAGAAACAAAAGATTACGTAAAGAAGAAAATACTATTAACTTTAATACAGCATTAAAAACATCACTTAGACAAACAGAGTTAATCCCAAAAAGTTTAAATCAGGAGAACTATATTTGCAGTTTACTTGATCACAACACAGACATTGTTATTGCTTATGGCCCAGCAGGCACAGGCAAAACATACCTAGCAATGCAAGCAGCAATTCGTTGCTTAAGATCCGGCAAGTGCGAACGCATTGTTCTTACAAGACCAGCAATTGGCGTCGAAGACGAACAACACGGCTTTCTACCAGGAACACTAGAAGAAAAGATGGCCCCTTGGACACGTCCGTTACTAGATGTGCTGCGTGAATACTATTCGGCACAAGAAATCACAAAAATGCTAGAAGAACAGATTGTGGAAGTTGCCCCACTAGCATTTATGCGAGGAAGAACGTTCAAAAATTGTTGGATCATCGGCGACGAAATGCAAAACGCTACACCAGGTCAAATGAAAATGCTACTAACACGCATTGGCGAAGGTAGCAAAATCGTTGTAACTGGTGACGTTGAACAAACAGATCGTAAAAAAGACCAAAATGGCCTCATCGATTTATGCGCCCGCCTACAGGAATCTGTACGTGGGTTTAGTGTATGTAAATTATCAGTTAAGGATATCCAAAGACACAGAATTATTGACACAGTATTGAACATTTATCAGGATTAAACGATAATTTCATAGACTTCACGCCAGTTTTGCACACGACGCACGTTATCACTTACATGATCGGCGTTATGATCATGCTCCATTAATAACGGGTTTAGGCCCATTGCATATCCTAAATCTGCGTTTTCTGGTTTATCTTCGATCCAGAAACAACCAGTGTCTCGGTAAAACTCTAGTGCTTCGTCCTTGTCTGCACCTGTATCTAGGTATACATATTTTTCAAACACAGTATCGCCAAATAGTTCACGCAAGTTTTTAGTACGCAAGTGTTGCGAATATTCATCGTCGCTTAGTGAACTAATTACATGAAACACGTAACCATGTTCTTGATGCAACTTCTTTACATAATGTATAGCATCTTTGTGTGGTGGGAGTTTACGAATCCACGCACTTTCATTAAACATCTTAGCAAGACGTTTACCATCATCGGTTGCATATCGAATTGCTACTGAGTAACCATTTGGATCTTTAAGTTCATAGCCGTGACGTTTCATCCATTGATCAAACGCATATAACCAGTCCAAAAGTACGCCGTCCGCATCTACTAAAATTAATTTTTCTTTTAACATATACACATTATATAATATCTCACAGAATATGTCAATAAATAACAACACTATGAATGTTCTTCTTTTAACTCCAGATCGTGTTGGATCTACACTATTACAACGTGTATTAACGATTTATATGCTTAGACAAGGATTCGACAAGCCAGTTATTAATTTACACGAATTAACTAATGGCCTGGAAAAATATGTTAATACTACGCTAAACCAAGAGGTGTTAGGAAAACCACGAGGTACCGATTGGGGTTACTATCAAAGTTTAGAAGAAATAACGGAATTATTAAAATCAGTTGATCATTATAAAACCAGTAGGTTGGCGCATTATCACATTGAGAGAAGAAAAGATACTTTATCTGATCAAATTAAATTTTATGAATATCTTAATAAAGATTTTTATATTATTAGTTGCAGAAGAAAGAATTTACTAGAACATGCACTAAGTTGGATTATTCATGCACACAGTAAAAATCTAAACGTGTATTCATTAGCACAAAAGTTTGAGGTTTTTGATGAAATTTACAAAAATAAAATAACAGCTTCTAAAGAACAAATGTTTCGCGCACTAGACGCATATAAAAAATATATTGAATGGTGTGATACTTATTTTAATGTTCAGTCATATTTTAATTATGAAGATTCAATTAACAATCTCGAGGATTTCATATTAAATTTAGATTTTATGAATAACACATCATCTAACACATGGAATAATATGTTTGGTATCGAGTTTGATGATTGGAATAAAACCCATAAATTATTACCTGATATTTTATTAGAACCTAATCAGCAGGGTCAAGAAAAAATTAATTTAATTAATATTGAAATTGGTAAGAATAATTGGGAGGAAATTAGAGGAAAAGACTGGCCCGTGGAAATTCCAATTAAACTCGAAGAATACAATAAGTTTCCTGTTCATATTAGAGAAGAAATTGAGCATCGTATTAGTAGTATTAGCACTGATACCATTACTACTACGCAAGAAAAATCACATTTTTTACACAAAACTCTTTCTGTATATAGTGATACATATCACCAAATTACTGATTTGGTACGAAATGGCTTCTTAGTTACTGGTATTCCGATAAAATTACAAACTTTTTCCGAAAAGAAGAAAATTATTAAAAATTTTGACGAGTGCGTAGGCTGGTTTAATCATTGGGTAGAAGAAAATAACTTTGGCGAGTTATTTGTTGATGAAAAATTCAAAGATCAAGAATTACTCGAAGAACAAAAATTAAATCAATTTGGGAATTATTTGACTCACAAAACTTTTAGTAGTTAGAATATCATAGTGATGATAATCTCTAGCATAATCCAACTGTTCAACAAAAATAGGGTCGTTAGTTAACTTGACAATCTCAAAATAATATAACAGTGAATTGTATTCATTAGGAAAACAGTTTTTTAATTCTGTTTTAATTTCGTTACTTAAATTATTAAAATCGTTAAGAGATAACGGACACGCCGGCCACGAAATATCAGATATGTCATTCCATGCGTTTTTAATGCTGTGTGGTGTATACATTATGGCGCCGGGTATAAATGATTGTATTATGTTAACACTGTTATTAAATGAAAGATATGTGTCAATTACAGAGCGAAATTCTACCATTTCTGCTTCTGTTGATATATCAGGTAAACTATGAAGTTTCCTGCGTTCATCGCTTAAAGACGTATCCGGCGATTCGGTTCGGTGTGTATAACTATAATGTATTACAATATTTTTTGGGTTAATTAGATTAATAACATCTCTAGCTTTCCGGAGTATCCATCTATTAGATGCTCCGTCCAAACTAACATTGATACATCTACGTTTAGTTTCTTTTTGTAAATAGTTAACCCATGTATGTTCTAACGGGCTACCAAGGCCTACAGTAAAACTATCGCCAAAACACCATATACATTCTTTTAAATCATCGACTGTTTCTGGCCATTCATTATCACGAAACCCTCGAGAATTGTATTCATAAATTACATTATATGGAAATGATTTAAAAAAATCTTTATTATGACAATGTTCAATGGAATCTAACCCAGAAAATCTCCAGCGTTTATTTTGCCTAGATTCTAGTACAAAATTAGGCAATATCATGTGTTGACTTAGAATTTACTTCTTCGATTTCAATTTCGTATCCATTTAATCTTCCTAGATCTTCAATCATAGTCTTATAGTGCTGATGATAATACAACCAAACTCTATCCCAATTCTTATCTCCTACTGTACCATCTTCTAGTCGAAGTTTTAATACCTTACGCTCTTTAAAGTCCATGATAACACTAGCGGTAGCTAGGTCTTTATTCTTTAAATTCTTTTCTACTTTAACGGCTTCGTCGTACGAACCGTTTGGTTTATTTGTATATGTTGCGATAAAATATCTCATGATGTTAATTCTACTAATGTTGCTGAGAGATTAATCTCTGGATCCGCAACAAAACTGTGATTAACTAGTCCTGTGCGGATAACAAGGATAGCCTTATCCTTATCTTCGTCTGTGCTGCCCCACAGATCCAAATTATCATACATCCAGCGGTAAATTTCTTCCATATCCTCTGGACGCACACTTGAAGTTAGCATGTTACGTGCTTCTCGAATCTTGCCTGCTTTAAACAAATCTACTACTGCTAGTTTGTAATCCTGTGATCCACCTTCGTCGCCGTTTGGCTTCGTTAATGTACCGTCTGCGATATTCATCTGGCACATATTCAAACACTTTCTTAAATCCGGATATGTTGCTTTAACGTATGTGTCTAGCGTATCTAACTCAAAATTAACCCCTTCACTAAGAAGTACGTTAGCCATACGAGCAGTAAACTCAACAATATCCACACGCTCGATATGGAATCCTTGACATCTAGAATGTAGAGCAGGGATAATACGATTTGGATAGTTACAGGTAAGAATAAATCTGGCACTAGCATGATATGTTTCCATTACGCCGCGAAGTGCTGCTTGACCGTTTGGCGAAATATAGTCTGCTTCGTCTAATAATACTACTTTAAATTCACCAAATGGCATTGTGGCTACAAACCCAGTAATTTTTTCTCGAATAGTATCAACAGAGTTTTCACGACTTGCGTTGATTTCAAGCACGTCATACTCGTTAACGTCAAGTTCATTGATTAGAATTTTTGCTAGTGTAGTTTTACCTACACCCGGAGCACCCGAAAACAGCAAATGAGGGATAGCACCGGATTTTACCCACCCCTGTACTTGTTTTTTCTGTGCTTCGTCTCGAAACACATAGTCCGCTACAGTACGCGGACGGTACTTTTCAGTCCATAGTTCTTTCATACTGTGTATTATACTAAGATTGTTTTAGTTTGTCAATTAAAAGTTCTTGCTCCCATTCTTTTTCGTCTGTAAATGTAGGAGCATTTTGGTACATTTGATCTAAAAGGTGTTTAATAATAAACAATTCTCGCTTATAATCAGCAGACACCCAACCGTCATTATAAGGAGAATGTATTTGTGACACAATTTGACGCAAGTTATGTACTGCGTCTGCGCCTTCTTTTGTTTTTGGTTGCAACATTAAGAATTGTGTAATGATCCATAAATTTTAGCGTCGGCTTGCATCTTGCCGCCGTCGGCCTCCTTGCTCATAGTATCATCAATCATTGGTTCATCACTAACTAGCAATATGTCGTTATTATCAACGCGACGAATGGTTGCTGCACGTCCACCGAGTTCAATTTCAAGACCACGGGTCCAGCGTCCGTGTGCAACAAGTATAAATTGTCCTACAGAAACATCCTTTTGTTCTGGCCCAACAGCAACTACCATTGCCCAGCGAGGACGCACGCCAGACGACTTCATATCATCTCCGGGAATAAAAATACCACCGCTTGTAAATCTTTCACTAAAGTTCATGTCTGTTACAAGAACATGATCTTTAATTGCGCGAATTCCTTCTGCTTTTACTGGTGCTACATTTAAACTTGCCATTAGATTTTCTTAACTCCTGAACTGTCTCGTGCTTGCTGCCGTGGTGTTTTAAGCGGTTCTTGTTTAACTTGACGTGCTTTAGCAATTGCTGCTGCTAGGCCACCTTTGGCTTGTGGTTCTTCGATGGCTTCAACTGCTGGATCTACTGTTGGTGCAGGTGGTGCAACACTAACTGCTTCTTCGACAGTTTCTTTGATTGGTTTTTGCGTTCTAATCGGTTCTTTCTTAGCATACTCTGCTGCAATGCTTGCAGCATTTTGTGCTGCTTCTGCCGCACGCTTACTAGAATAAACTACGTCATCTGTTACACGATTACTGATCTGTTTACGATACTGCTTTTGAACCTGTTTATTTTTGCGTTCGATTGTTTTGTTCTGACTATCAATAAGATCTCCGCGTGCATTAACATTCATATTGCCCACTGCACGCACATCTTCGTTTTGATTTAAAATAGAACCTAAGTCAACGGTTTTGCCTTTTGCTGTTCTATATGTTTTTGCCATTATAGCTTCTCCATTATATACGCATATTTAGCGCAAGAATTCTCTAGGATCTAAATCGTAATACATCGAATTTACACGGTGTATTCCAATTAGATATAATACATAACTTGCTACACTTGACCCTCGACCTACACCCCAAATAATATTATTTGCTCGCATAATATCAACTAGGTAAACTAGGTAACGCAATAAATCAAATAAATCTCGTTCTTGATATAATAATAGTTCTTCACCAACACGCTGTAATTCGGAATCTGTTGTACATAAATCTAAAATGTATTTTGCTATATCTAGATTTTTATATTCTACTGTCATGAACCATTGTTGTTGATTTAATCTATGAAACTCTTCAACATCAACATCAGGTTCTTGATATTGTTTAACAATGCAATCAATATCTAGAATATTTTCAACAAGGAATGTACCATAATCCTCTAACACAGGATTACACATTAATTCATCGAATACATCTTGTTCTGTGTAAACCGGTTGTCCGTAAACGTCAATTTTCATCTTTCTCAAATGTTACTGAGTTATCCGGGGTAAATTCAACAACATATTCATACTCGTCTTCATGCTCTGCTTCCCAACCAAGATCAACTTCTTTCCAGTCTGGATACCGTGTAATTTTAACAACATTTTTGCCTTTATGCAAAATCTTTTTGTTAAATTGTTCTAGTGTAGGTTTGCTCCACCAATTATCTTCAGCAAACGGACCAAGATCTTCTTCATCACAGTGCAAATAATTAATAAAGTCTCCAAACAAACTAGCAAGTTCAATATCAGTAACAATAATATTACCTTCGGCGATAGCATTAAACTTACGATAAAGTGCAAGCTCAATAAATTGATCGTACGGGTCACCTGGTAATGTAATAACCGGAATACCAAGATCGATTAATTTTTCAATAGTTTCTATACTTTCTTGATTAATAAAAACACTACGAGATACTTTTCCTAAAAAATATCTAATACGTTCCATTGCTGTGCTTTGATTAAAACTATTATCAGTGCCAGTAACCATATACATTCCTAACTTGTATCTGTTAAAGCGAAGTTCGTCGTCCATCCAGATTCCGGCAGTGAAATCAAAGTCGTAGTTTAGTCTTACATTCATTTAATATCAATCTTGTCTTTATATTTTTCTTCTTGATCTTTAGGAAACATGTCTTGAAGTTTACGTTGCATAGCTGCATTATACGTTTCGAGTGCCATCGAAAGTTGATGAATCAAGTACTGGTTGCCACTTGTATTATACGCAACTCCTAGTTTATTTGTAAGTTCCGTTATCTTACTCTGAATATCTTCTAGCTTCATTTTTGCTATTTCTTCAGTATTAAGAAACGGATGTTCCATTACAAGTCTCCTGCTTTACGATTCTCTGAAAACCAACTATCAAATTCGCCTCCGGGATAACGTGCTTCTAGTTTGCGCACATTTTCTTCTACTACATCGTTGGGATCTAGTCCAAGTGCTCTACAAGCGTTTACCCAGTACCACATAATATCGCCTAGTTCGCGCTTCATATGAAATAGTGTATCAGTATTTAATGGCTTGCCTTGAAAGAAGATTTTTTTAGGAAGCTCACAAAATTCTCCGCCTTCGGCCGCTAGTCCAATCGCTGCTGTTAGTAATAGCGGAACATTAATATCCGGGCCATGTGCTTGATCTGCATCGTTCCAGTTACCGTCGATTTCGTCGAGACGGTTCATAAAAGTAGTTAAATCGTTTGACTGTTTCGAGGTTACGCTTTCTACAAAGCGCATATAAGAATTAAGGTCCATGTATTCTCCTATTAGTTTATAGAATTATACATGAACCTTATGTTAAAGTCAATTAGTTTATGCAAATACCGCGCCGTAGTTTCCAGTGCAGTACCAAGCGCCATTAACAAATTGCAGGGTGCAGCCATCACCTTTTGAGGAAAACGTAATAGTACCTGCTGCGTCTAGTGCAACCCATCCCGCCGATGCTACAGTGATTACCATATCGCCGGCTGCTGCCGTCATAGCAAATACTTTGACTTGACCTTCGACACCGTCTGCTAGTGTTGCTGTTTCTGCTGCTGAGGTAGCAAAGTACGAAGTGGTTACGTCCAAACTTGCTGCCGCTGCATCTGCTAAATCTTCTAAATTGTAGCGAACGTTCTCTTTACTGCGATTTAAATCAACGATTGTGATAGTTGAACCGCCGTCGTCTGTTGAAAATTCAAAGTCGTATGTACCGCCTTCGGGAAAAGTGATTACGTTAGATGCGTAGCCTGTGATACCTTCTGTGCCAATACTAACTGCGGCTGGCAAGGTAACTGTCTCGTTAGCAACTGCAATAATGCTTACACGCACTTTACTAAATGAACCAGCTGCTGGCCAATTTGAAAATGCTAAAGAAATTGCACCAGTGGTTAAACCGTCAATATTAACAGTTTGATAGCCACCTTCTTCAATATCGACCGTTACCGTACCATCTACTGTTCCTTTTGCAGTTTTAGTTTCGCGCAAATCAGTTACACGCATTGCAGTAACTTCTGCACCAGCCATGTCATTATCTAAACTTGATCCCGACAACGCACTCTTTAAGATTGCTTTGCTCTGAAGGTCTTCAATTTCGGCTTTAGCGTAGGTAAAGCTAGTTTTAATATTTGTAAAATTATCACGAAAGCCTTGGCTATCGTTGTCTTGACCAGCAACTGGGTATGCTGTATCAATGTTGTTTGGGTTAATCGAGCTGCTCATTATCTATAATCCTTCTTTGTGGGAACAGTAAATATTTATCGTAAACGTCGGTGTATTCATAGATATCTACGTTGTAAATGAATCGTGTACTCCCGCCGTCAAATACAGTTTCGGTTGCTGATCCTTGCGTACCTCGGTCAAATGTAGTCATGCGAGATTCCAGCCATTCATCGTTTGAGCTATCCCATTTATTTGCCGAATACCAGCCTAACACATATCTGTCTGCATCAAAATCAATCTTGTTTAATTGAATTCCGAAATCTTCGTTAATACGATATGCTAATTGTTTTGACTTGCCTGGTACAGTATATGCAATTACCCAAGCACGTGTAAATCCTAAAATTTCACCATCTTCTTGTTTGCTTAACATCCAACGAGGCAAGATCGGTGCCACTTGTCCAATGTTATCAATAACAACATTACGCATATTCTCTAGACTGTTTGGATAAATTGTATCAATTTCTGTGCTATCGCCTGCGTTAACCGGATATTTTAATGCGACGCTTTCCGCTGCGCTCTCGCCATCGTTATTAACCTGTGTATCAACAACTTCTGCATATACAACTTCGTAAAGAACATTATCTGCATCGTCTTTGGCTAATGCTGTTTTAATCTCACCTAACACAATACGCTTACGATAATGATTTTGAACAATAGCTGCTACATACTCAGAAAATAAACTTGGTTCTAGTCCATATGCGTGTTCGTACCAGATCTTTTGTCTAACACCAAACCAAGGATCATCGGCACGATATATCCATTCTGGGCGGAATATATCTTGATTTTGCACTAGCTGTTTAAGTAATTCTCTATCATCTAATGGCGGAAATGCTTCAATACGCATACACTGACATGGTTTATTGTAGCGTCTATTAACAGTTAATGTAAATGTTCTCGAAACGTTCACAATCTCGTCGCTATTGTATGCTTCGACAGTAAACTCAAATGTCATGTCAAATGTGGTTTCGTTGATGTCTAGACGTGTGCGTAAATCTTTGTCAAACGTTGTAGTACCGCCGTCGAGTGCAAACGTTTTATAACTTACTCGTCCTGCAATGTTTCCGCTTGGAAGTAATTTCAATCCTTGCGGAAGTTTACTATCCGATCCTGATTTTAATCTGTATTGTAATGGAATGCCTTGGCTGTGTATTGCTCTTACATAAAAGTAACTAGTATCACCATTGTCAATTAATCCTAAATCTTGGTTAACAAGCCAAGTAACATCAATGTCAATATTACCATAAATGACTAGTGTGAATGAAAAATCTTGTGATACAGTTGGGTTATCCTTTTTGTAAACACGCACGGTCCACGAATACGTAATGTCCTGGAACCCAATATTTGGAATGTATCCAACTAGCCAGCCGGTAGCACGATCAACATCTAAACCCGGAGGTAAATCTCCTGAAACTACGCGATATTCAACTTGATCACCATCAGGATCATACCCTTCGAATTGATGAGCATAGAAGTTTTCATGTCTATAAGAACCTAAGTTGGCTGTATAATTTTCAATATAAGGCCGGCGTGTTGCAACCGTATCTGCTGTAATATAAGAAGTATCTGCTGTTTCTTCAATTGTATCAGCAGTCATGCTATCTCTGCTATACACAAAAATAGAGAATGTTCTTAGGCGGTATTCTTTACCGTCGGTGAGTTTAATTGTAAACTGATAGCTCTTGTTAATTGACCGCGTGCTAAAATCAAAAGGAAATTTGTCAAAGTATGATCCATCTCTGTCAAATCCTGCAATGGCTGTGGAATCTAGATTAATAATAGGATCAATGTATCCAGAGATCAGTCCCGTTCTGCTTAGTTCTAATCCAGCCGGAAGAGATCCGCTTGCTACATATGCATATACTGTATCGTTTGGATCTGAATCACTGAATTGAATTTGATAGCTTACAAAGTCTCCATCAAAATACCGCCCAATCTCGCCAGAAGGTGTTGTAAATTCAGGAACATCTTGACCAACTACAGTGATTTCAAATGTGCGATCATTGACACGATCCACAGCACCGGAACCTTTTTTAGTGTAAGCTCGAACACTAAACTTTGAAACAACGTTTTCACCGACTTCAAGAGGTACACCTTGAACATTTGCGATTGCTTTTGGAATACCTGATATTAATCCAGTTGGACCAACTTGGATACCTTCAGGAAGATTTCCTGATAATAGTGTAAAATATAATTCAGATTTGTCTGTTGGGTTATCTGGGTCATACGCAAGCAAAGGAAGTTGAAAGAATTCTCCTTCCTGAATTGTGCCTAGACTTCCTGAATTTGTTATCCAAATTGGTTGTGCCATTTAATTTACCAGGCTG
>Ga0208160_1000192_pt1 | contig 30073 bp, 25 predicted proteins | sample CB_VirMetaG_FD_184536 | JGI IMG/M metagenome (GOLD analysis project Ga0208160, IMG submission 184536) | Freshwater to marine saline gradient viral communities from Chesapeake Bay - CB_1504_1 Viral MetaG (SPAdes) (version 4) | ecosystem: Environmental > Aquatic > Marine > Coastal | place: USA... | reverse complement strand
GACAGCAAACATGTCTTCATCAAAATATGATGATCCTGAGACGATAAGTCCGTTTCTTACTTTAAATTCGTTAGCCATTATTTAGAATATATTCTAATATAAATATTAAAGTTTTTATTATATTTTACAAAGAGTAAAAGAAGCTCCAGTAGGGATTGTATATCCGGTATCCCCAGACACGTATTGCATATCTAAATAAATAGTACTGGCTGTGGTACCTAAATTACCACCTCCAGGAGAAGTACCTAAAGCTATACTAATTAAAAAATTAGTTTTTAAGTTTAAATATGAAAGTTCAAATAATTTAGGACTTCCTACAGTGGCACCTGCTACTATCCCAAAATATACTGTAGACATATAACATCCTGCTACTTGATCTTGAGAAGCGTACATTCCTATAGTTGATGATCCAATTTGACCAAAAGGTTGAGCCCAACCTGGTGAGATATTAAAAATAGCTGTTTTTGAATTACCATTGACATCTGAAAAGTTATCATCCATGTTAAATGTAATACAATTACATGATGATATAGTTCCACCACCACCACCACTTGTGCCTGAAGTAGTGCCTGTAGATGAACCCCCTCCTGCAGTTACTGCTGTTAATGTTAAACAAACTTCTGTTCCTACAGATAATGTAGCTGAGGGTCCTCCTGAAAGGAGATTAATCCAAAACCAATAAACATTTCCTTGAATATTAAATCCTGTAACGGCGTATTTAATAGTTACTCCTCCTGTAGTAAGAGTTAGTACTGAACCAACTCCTATGTTGTTAAAAAATGAACTTTGATCAACTCCATTATTATCAAATTTGTTAAATTGAAGAACAGATACACCAGAATCTAATATACTAGTACCATTTCCTCTAAGAGTAAATTCACCACTAGTAGGAGTAACGATATATCCTGAATAATCCCAACAACCGATAGCATTAACTGCTCCTGAAGCTCCTGCAGGAGAAACTTCAAATCTACCATCTGATTGTCTCCAAGTTATGTAATAGTTTGGGCTGGCTTCTGAAGGAAGATTGACAGCAAACATGTCTTCATTAAACCACGATGATCCTGAAACGATAAGTCCGTTTCTTACTTTAAATTCATTAGCCATTTTTCACTATCCAAATGTTTGTCATACATATTAAAAAAGAAGTGCCCATGTAAAGGGCACCTCTAAATTTAATATTTAATTAACTTTAAGCGTTAAATTCTCTAATATACATCTGGATTGTAAAATCTTCAATTGCATTAGTATTTACTGCTTGAACTGTTAACTTATCTGAAGTGTTTATAGCTATCAATTCTACGTTAGCAGCTTGGTTAGTATCTATTGTTGAAGTTTCAGCGTACATTACAGCACCTGTACCGATAGAAGCATCATCTGTAGTTGCCATAAATTGACCTTGTCTAAATCCATTTGCTAAACCTGAATCGTAGATCATGTAGTCTATATTAAAGCCTTGTTGAACGTTTACAGCTTGAGATCCTGTTAATAAAGTAGTTGTAGTATTAGCAGCAATTGATGCTGTTTTATAGTACATTCTAACTCCTTGGTTTAGAGTTAAGTAACTACCATTGAACTGGAGGTTTTGTTCACCTTGGATTACACCTGAGGTTCCTGTAGCAGTTAATACATAATTGTTATTATCATTAAATATTAACCCTACACCAGATGTACCTGCTGAACCACTTGTACCTGAACTTCCTGAAGTACCGCTTGAACCACTTGTACCAGATGAACCTGAAGTACCGCTTGAACCACTTGTACCTGAACTTCCTGAAGTGCCGTTTGAACCACTTGTACCTGAACTTCCTGAAGTGCCGTTTGAACCACTAGTACCTGAAGAGCTTGATGTACCAGAAGTACCACTATCAGGTGAAGTACCTGCTGTACCTTGTGAACCTGAGGTTCCAGATGAGCCACTTGTACCAGATGATCCTGAAGTACCACTTGAACCAGATGTTGCAGATGTACCTGAAGTACCAGATCCAGTAGAGTCTCCTGAAGTACCAGCATTACCTGTTGTACCTGCTGTACCTGTAGTACCTGAGGTACCACTTGAAATTGAAGTACCTGATGAGTTACTAGTACCGGCTGAACCTGAAGTACCTGCAGATCCTGTTGTACCAGATGAACCAGCTGTACCTGAAGTAGATGAAGTACCTGAACTATTAGCTGCACCACTTCCACCTGAAGTACCACCTGTACCGGCTGAACCCGCTGTACCAGATGAACCGCTTGTTCCTGAAGAACCTGAAGTAGCAGATGTATTTGATGCACCTGATGTACCACTAGAACCTGCAGTACCATTTGAGCCGCTTGTACCTGAAGAACCGGTTGTTCCTGAAGTACTTGAAGCGCCTGATGTTCCTGAAGTTCCACTTACACCAGCAGTACCTGAAGTAGCACTTGCATTATCACCTGAGGTACCTGAGGTACCGGCTGAACCTGTTGTACCCGAAGTATCTGAAGTACCGCTTGAACCTGCTGTACCTACTGTACCTGAAGTTTTACTATCTCCGGTAGTACCACTTGTACCTGTAGAACCCGAAGTTCCTGAAGTATCTGAAGTACCACTAGAACCCGCAGTACCTGCTGTGCCTGAAGTTCCGTTTGAACCACTTGTTCCTGAAGAACCAGCTGTTCCTGAAGTACTTGAAGCACCTGAAGTTCCTGAAGTTCCGCTTACACCTTGTGTACCTGAAGTAGCACTAGCATTGTCTCCAGAAGTACCTGAAGTACCAGCTGAACCGGTTGTACCTGAAGTATCTGAAGTACCTGCTGTACCTGAACTACCTGCTGTACCTGCTGTTGATGAAGTACCATCCGAGCCTGAGGTTCCTGCTGAACCTGAAGTTCCACTTGTTCCTGAAGTATCTGATGTACCACTTGAACCTGCTGTACCAGCTGTTCCAGAAGTACCATTTGAACCTGAAGTACCTGAAGAACCTGCTGTACCTGAAGTACTAGAAGCACCTGAAGTACCTGAAGTACCACTTACACCCGCAGTACCTGAAGTAGCTGACTCGTTGTCACCACTTGTACCTGAAGTACCTGCTGAACCTGTTGTACCTGAAGTATCAGATGTACCTGAAGAACCAGCAGTACCTACAGTACCCGAAGTTCCGTCATTACCTGTTGTACCTGAGCTACCATTTGTACCTGTTGTTCCTGATGTATCTGATGTACCACTTGAGCCTGCTGTACCAGCTGTGCCTGAAGTTCCGTTTGAACCACTTGTTCCTGAAGAACCTGCTGTACCCGAAGTGCTAGAAGCACCCGAAGTTCCTGAAGTTCCGCTTACACCTTGTGTACCTGAAGTGGAGCTAGCATTATCACCACTTGTACCTGAAGTACCTGCACTACCTGTAGTACCTGAAGTATCTGAAGTACCTGCTGTACCTGAACTACCTGCTGTACCTGCTGTTGATGAAGTACCATCCGAGCCTGAGGTTCCTGTTGAACCTGAAGTACCAGATGTACCTGAGGTATCACTTGTACCACTAGAACCTGCAGTACCAGCAGTTGCTGAAGTACCATCTGAGCCTGAAGTACCAGATGAACCAGCTGTTCCTGAAGTGCTTGAAGCACCTGAAGTTCCTGAAGTACTGCTTATACCAGCTGTACCTGAAGTTCCTATATTAGTAGCACCTGAGGTACCGCTTGTACCTGCTGAACCTGTGGTGCCCGAAGTATCACTTGTTCCTGAAGTTCCAGATTCACCAACTGTACCTGAAGTACCGTCGTCTCCTGTAGTACCTGAAGAACCAGCAGTACCCATTGTACCTGAAGTATCACTTGTACCACTAGAACCTGCAGTACCCGCTGTAGCTGAAGTACCATTTGAACCTGAAGTTCCTGATGAACCTGCTGTTCCTGAAGTGCTTGAAGCACCTGAAGTACCTGAAGTTCCGCTTACACCTTGTGTACCTGAGGTAGCACTTTCGTTATCACCTGAAGTACCTGAAGTACCAGCTGAACCTGTTGTACCTGATGTATCACTTGTACCTGAAGTACCGCTTTCACCTACTGTACCAGAAGTTCCATCGTTACCTGTTGTACCTGAACTACCATTTGTACCTGAAGTACCTGAAGTATCTGAAGTACCGCTTGAACCCGCAGTACCAGCAGTAGCTGAAGTACCGTCTGAACCGCTTGTACCTGAAGAACCTGCTGTACCTGAAGTACTAGAAGCACCTGATGTACCTGAAGTACTACTTACACCAGCAGTACCAGAGGTTCCAACATCAGTAGCACCCGAAGTACCAGAAGTACCAGCTGAACCTGTAGTGCCCGAAGTATCACTTGTACCTGAAGTTCCAGATTCACCAACTGTACCTGAAGTACCGTCGTCTCCTGTAGTACCTGAAGAGCCAGCTGTTCCTGAAGTACCTGAAGTATCTGAAGTACCGCTTGAACCCGCAGTACCAGCTGTTGCTGAAGTACCATCTGAACCGCTTGTTCCTGAACTACCTGCTGTACCTGAAGTGCTTGAAGCACCTGAAGTACCTGAAGTACCACTTACACCAGCTGTACCTGAAGTGGCTGATTCATTGTCGCCTGATGTACCAGAAGTACCTGCTGAACCTGTAGTACCTGAAGTATCTGAAGTTCCTGAAGTTCCAGATTCACCTACAGTACCTGAAGTGCCATCTAAACCTGTAGTACCTGAAGAACCAGCGGTTCCTGAAGTACCTGATGTATCACTTGTTCCAGACGAACCCGCAGTACCAGCAGTAGCAGATGTACCATCTGAACCTGAGGTTCCTGAACTACCTGCTGTGCCTGAAGTGCTTGAAGCACCTGATGTTCCTGAAGTTCCGCTTACACCTTGTGTACCTGAAGTAGCTGACTCGTTATCACCACTTGTACCTGAGGTACCAGCTGAACCTGTAGTACCACTTGTATCTGAAGTACCTGATGTACCTGATTCTCCTACTGTACCTGAAGTACCATCGTTACCAGTTGTACCAGAACTACCTACTGTACCTGAAGTACCTGATGTATCACTAGTACCTGAACTACCTGCAGTACCTGCAGTTGCTGAAGTACCATCTGAACCCGAAGTTCCTGAAGAACCAGCTGTACCTGAAGTACTAGAAGCACCTGAAGTTCCTGAAGTACCTGACACACCACCTGTACCTGAGGTAGCACTTTCGTTATCGCCTGAGGTACCAGAAGTACCTGCTGAACCAGTTGTACCTGAAGTATCTGAGGTACCTGAAGTTCCACTTTCACCTACTGTACCTGAAGTACCATCATCTCCTGTAGTACCAGATGTACCGGCTGAACCTGTTGTTCCTGATGTATCTGAAGTACCTGATGAACCAGCAGTACCAGCTGTGGCTGAAGTACCATCTGAACCTGAAGTACCGCTTGAACCTGCTGTGCCTGAAGTGCTTGAAGCACCTGATGTTCCTGAAGTTCCAGATATACCACCTGTACCTGAGGTAGCACTTTCGTTATCACCTGAAGTACCTGAAGTACCAGCACTACCTGTTGTACCTGAAGTATCACTAGTTCCTGAAGTTCCACTTTCACCTACTGTACCTGAAGTACCATCGTCTCCAGTTGTACCTGAACTACCTGAAGTACCTGTTGTACCGGAAGTGTCGCTTGTACCGCTTGAACCTGCAGTACCTGCAGTTGCTGAAGTACCATCTGAACCTGAAGTACCTGAAGAGCCTGCTGTACCCGAAGTGCTTGAAGCACCTGAAGTACCTGAAGTTCCTGATTCACCTTGTGTACCTGAAGTAGCTGATTCGTTATCGCCCGAAGTACCTGAAGTACCTGCTGAACCAGTTGTACCTGAAGTGTCAGAAGTACCTGAAGTTCCGCTTTCACCTACTGTACCTGAAGTGCCGTCTAAACCTGTAGTACCTGAAGTACCTGCTGAACCAGTTGTACCTGAAGTATCTGAAGTACCTGAGCTACCTGCTGTACCAGCTGTAGCAGATGTACCATCTGAACCAGATGTTCCTGAAGAACCTGCTGTACCTGAAGTGCTTGAAGCACCTGAAGTTCCTGAAGTTCCTGATTCACCAGCAGTACCAGAAGTAGCGCTTTCATTATCGCCTGAAGTACCTGAGGTACCAGCTGAACCTGTTGTACCACTTGTATCTGAAGTACCTGAAGTGCCAGAAGCACCTACTGTACCTGAAGTACCATTATTACCGTCTGTACCTGAAGTACCATTATTACCCGAAGTACCTGAAGTATCGCTTGTACCTGAAGTACCTGAACTACCAGCTGTACCAGTAGTACCTGATTCCCCATCAGTTCCAGAAGTACCACCTGTACCTGCTGTTCCTGAAGTAGAACTTCCTCCGGATGTACCTGAAGTACCTGACTCACCTGCTGTACCTGAAGTAGCGCTTTCGTTATCACCTGAAGTACCAGAAGTACCAGCACTACCTGTTGTACCTGAAGTATCGGAAGTACCTGCTGTACCTGATTCTCCGGCTGTACCTGAAGTGCCGTCTAGACCTGTAGTACCTGAAGTTCCGTTATTACCTGTTGTACCTGAAGTATCACTAGTTCCTGAAGTACCTGAATCACCTGCTGTACCAGATGTTCCAGATTCACCATCAGTACCTGAAGTACCTGATGATCCCGTTGTACCTGAAGTTGAGCTTCCTCCAGATGTACCTGAAGTACCTGATTCACCTGCTGTACCTGAAGTTGCAGATTCATTATCGCCTGAAGTACCTGAGGTACCAGCTGAACCTGTTGTGCCTGAAGTATCTGAAGTACCTGATGTACCATTACCACCAGCAGTACCTGATGTGCCATCAATACCTCCTGTACCTGAAGTACCAGTTGTACCTACAGTTCCTGAATTTGTAGATGTACCTGAAGTACCATTATCACTAGCTGTACCACTAGTACCTGAATCACCAGCAGTACCTGAAGTACCGTCTGTACCTGTAGTACCTGAATTTCCTGAAGTACCTGCTGTACCCGCTGAAGCAGAATCGCCTGAAGTACCAGCTGTACCAGCAGTACCGTTTGTACCTGATGTTCCTGTTCCTTCACCTGAAGTACCTGAAGTACCTGCTGTACCCGTTGTACCAGATTCACCATTAGTTCCTGAAGTACCATCTAAGCCTGTAGTACCTGAAGTACCATCATTTCCATTTGTACCTGAAGTACCAGCAGTACCTGCTGTACCTGAATCAAACGAAGTACCTGAAGTACCTGAATCAGCAGCTGTACCTGAAGTACCATGAGTTCCGGTATCTGCTGAAGTACCTGAAGTACCACCTGTACCATTAACTGAAGTACCTGAAGTGCCCGTTCCTCCTGAACCAGAAGTACCGGCTGTACCAGCTGTACCTGAAGTACCAGAACCTAATGAAGTACCTGCTGTACCATCACCAGGAGAAGTACCAGAAGTACCTTGTGTACCTGAGGTACCTTCTAAACCAGAAGTACCGGCTGTACCTACTATTGTTGTACCTGAAGTACCAGCTGTACCTGTAATTCCAGTTCCTGAAGTACCTGCTGTGCCCGAAATGCCAGTACCCGAAGTACCTGCAGTTGAAGAGGTTCCTGAGGTACCGGTTTCACCACCACCGGCGGCTTCGACCATTAAAAGGAATGGTGGGGTACCTGATACGCTATATATTCCGGAACCACTAGGAGAAGTTAACCAACTACCTTGTAGTAAAATATCACCACCATCGAGTCTTTCTAAACTTAAATATTGTTCTAATGCGGGTGGAGATACAGTTCCTGCAGGCCAACCTAAAGCTGATCCACCTCCAAAAAGGTTTTGACCAAATGCATCTTGTGCAACTTGGGTAAGTGTTAAGTTAGCACCTGTAGTTTCTTCAATAGTTAAACTTGTAGCACTATTTTTAGTTACTGTAATGCTAACACCCGCTGATAAAGCTGCTGCTTCAATATCTAATTTAATTTGATCAATTGAAGCTGCAGGATAAGTATACTGAGAAACGTCGGCTGTAGTAGGTTTTACATTAAAAGAAGTAGCACCTGCTGTAATAGTAAATTCACCTGGAGCTGAAGGATATGAACCTGGGCTTCCTGGGTTTAAATCTAAATACATTCCTAAGAATGCAGGGTCTGCTAAGCTAGCTCCACTATCTCCAGTAGTTATAGTAGCGTTTCCTCCTCCTGTTTGATAAATAGAAGCAGAAACGTATGTTTGATTTTCGTAAGTATTAACTGCGCTTACGATTTGTGATAAGGTTAAAGTACTACCTCCTGCATTTTGAGCAATAACTTCAACATTATTAATTACAAGGTTATATTGAGTTTCATCAAAATCAGTTCCGTCAATACTACCTGTTACTGCTCCTTTAATTGGAAGTGATAATTGGAAGAATTTAGGATCCCCTCCTAAATCACTACTTGTAGTATAAGCACCACTACCACTTAAATACCATGTTGAACCAATTGAGCCTGAAGTTAATAATTCAGGTGCTGAAAAATTGGTTATGATTTTGTTGTAAGGGCGAACATTAACGTTATTTCCACCGTAAATGTCGGAAACAACCCCAATTACCGTATCTCCTTCTTCAGCTGGGATTAATCGATAGGGGGTAACAGGAGATCCACCTACTGAGCCTGTAATTGTTACTAAATCACCAATTGATACACTACCCGTAATATCAGGGTAAAGAGTAAATCTTTGGAAAGGTTCGTAAACATTAAAATAGGTTTGGATACCATCAACGGCTCGAGCATCACCTAAATTGCCAAATTGGTTTGGGGCTAATAAAGGTTGGTTATTATCACTAGTTTCAAATACAACAACAGCTTGACCACTAGAGTAGGAGTTAACTCTATCTGCTCGAGTACGAGCAACGTTCATACCTACGTCTTCTACTGAACATGATATGTAGCTATTAGTTTTTTCGGAAATAGCTGTAATTTTAAAGGTACGAAGACCTTCTACGTCAGAAACCCAGTCTCCTACTTTAATGTCAATACCATCGTATGAACCTCCTACTAGTAAACCTGAAGAGTCTCTAACACTAGCATCACCAACAGGTTGAGCTGAAATGTTAGAAATTATGATATCATATGAAATATACTTGTCAGCACCATTGGGTCCTAAACCAGTTTCATCACTTATCCCGTATTTATCTTTACCTACAGCGTTAGCTTGTATAGTACCATACAGAGTTAACGCGGGTTGTTCCGGATTATATTCGGCCATTATATATTATTATTACTTTATTAAAAAAATTAAGTAATAGTTGTTTTTCACTTTCCAAACGACTAGTCAGCGATAAATATTAAAAAAAGCCCCTCAAATGAGGGGCTCTTAAAATTCTATGTAGAAATTTTACACAAACATAAACACAACGTAACAGTGAATGTTTACGATTGGTGGTGGTACAGTTTTTCTAGAACCACCATAATTACCTACTGAGAGATCTAATTTAATTTCATTATTGCTAAAAGCTGTAAAGAAATCGTTAGTTGCTATTTTACTTGAAATCGTAGAAGTAAATCCTTGACCTACAGAATATCCAACACTACCTAAACCGAATGTTGAAATTTTATATTCATCATTAGGACCATTATACATGTATAAAAATACATTAGTAGGAGGTCCGGTTTCAGATGGGAAGTCAAATACAACATCATTGGTTGCATTAATAGATACGTTTACCGTATTACTACTAAATGGAGATGTTGTAATTTGGGCTGAAGTAGCACCAGCGGATACTAAGTTGTTATCATCAGGGTAATCAAATCTTACAGCATATGCTGTACCACCACCTCCACCTCCGGAGATAGTTACTTGAGCAACACCTGAAGTACCTGTTGTTACAGTACCACCACTAAATACAATATCTTCAACATTTGAAACTGTTGTTGAACCATCTCTAACTGTTAAAGCAGCTCCGCCTCCAGCACCTGATGTACCTGATGTTCCAGCTGAACCTGAAGCACCTGCAGCACCTGAAGTACCTGATGAACCTGGGGCACCTGCAGCACCTGAAGTACCTGATGAACCTGGAGTACCAGGATCACCTTGAGGACCTTGTTGTCCTGAAGTACCTGAAGTACCTGAGCCAGCTGTTCCACTTGTTCCAGAATCACCAGCAGTACCTGAAGTACCAGAGTCACCATCAGTACCTGAAGTTCCCACTATAAGAGTAGTACCATCAGTACCTGAAGTACCAGCTTCACCCTGTGGACCTTGTTCACCTGCTGTACCTGAAGTACCTGATTCACCGTCAGTACCTGAAGTACCAGTTACAAAAGTAGTACCGTCAGTACCTGAAGTACCAGCTTCACCATTAGTACCTGAAGTACCGGCTTCACCCTGTGGGCCTTGTTCACCTGAAGTACCTGAAGAGCCATTAGTACCTGAAGTACCGGCTTCACCCTGTGGGCCTTGTTCACCTGAAGTACCTGAAGAGCCATTAGTACCTGAAGTACCTGAAGAGCCATCTGTACCAGATGTTCCGTTTTCTCCTGAAGTACCTGAAGAACCATCAGTACCTGAAGTACCGGAAGAACCGGTTGTACCTGAAGTACCATCTGTACCTGATTCACCTTGTGTACCTGAGGTACCATTTGTGCCAGATTGACCTGAACCTGTACCTGAAGTACCTGAAGTACCGTCTAAACCATCTTCACCAGCTGTACCTGAAGTACCGTCTGTGCCTGATTCTCCGGATCCAGTTCCTGATGTACCTGAAGTACCACTACCAGAAGTACCAGAAGTACCATCACCTGAAGTACCTGATGATCCTGAACCACCACTAACGGTAACAGTTACATCACCTGAGCCATCATCGGTTACAGCTGCTCCAGAGAATGTAATTGTATCTACGTTATTGACTGTAGTTGAACCATCAGTTACAGTTAAAGCGGTACCACCACCTGAGGTACCTCCTGTATCTACCGGGGCTGTAGAGCCATCTGAGAATTTATAATATAATTTACCGCTATCAGCGCTATTGGAGAAGATAGCAACAACCCCTGCTTGTGGGGATTCGATGCCTGAGGTTCCGGTTTGTGCAATATTAATTTGAGCCACTACAAATCAAGTTTTATTATAAATATTGGTCTTTTTTGTTTAATTTGAAAAAACATCACCAACTTCGAAAATGCCGTTAATATTTATTGTGCCCTCATTTACATACTTATTTTCTGCTCTAAGTAGTCCATGAGAAAATACAGTTTCACCGCCTATTTCTACGGCAATACCACCATTAATGTTGATAACACCTAAGTTAAAGATTTCATAAGCATATGAGTTAGTGTTAGTAGAAACAATTCTTGTTTCTCCTGCAAATACTACTCTAGGAAAATTAGAGCCTACTACTTGTGAATCACTAAAAGCTGTTACAGCTACATTATCTAAAAATCTAATATTGCTCATTCTGTAGTGCTTATTCTCTTACGAGTGTTAACATTTTCATTTAAACGATTTCTACCGTCTGTTGTTTCCTGTGGATTTGGGTTAAATACCTCAGGATTTGATGTGGTTTCCATAGAGAAAATAACTTTAGATTTAGAGTTATATTTCTTTACAGCAGCAACATCTTTTTGGACAACGTCAGGAATTATATATCCATACATATTAACAGTAAAGTTACTCCTCACTACTCTTTCTTGTCCTATCGCAAGTTCATTTGCATTGGTAAAACCATCAATCATCGCTTTAAATTTAAAACGCTCTGGGTTACCCCAATATGCATCTGAGGCGTAATTAATGGCTTCAACTATTTTGTTTAGTTGATCCATGTAATAAGTTTGTATAATAACACTATATTGAAGTGTTACATAATCAGGAACAACATTAGCTATAAATTGTTTAGTTTGTACTCTATTATTTAATAAGTTAAAATTAGAGTAAAAATTTTTACTATTGTATTGTTTTTGCCAAGAAGTATATAAATTAGGCATATTAGCATCTAATTTATTAGAAAGACTTCTATTTCTAGTAATTGAATCCCTTTTAATTACGATAATAGGCATCATAATTGCTCCTGATTTATCTCTATAATATCCATCTTTTTGGAAGTTGTTCCATCTTTCAGGGTTACCATAAATAATAGGTACAGGAATTCTTTCTCCGTTTTGAAATACAAATGGTTTAATTACATTGTTAAAGTAGTAAAATATAGATTCATCTATATCTTCTAAACCAACTGTAAATTGTTTATAAGTATCTCCTTTTTGAGATAATTTTTCTGAGCGATTAAAAGGAATACCAGCCTGATTAATATCCGGATCTACAGAGTATTGATTAGCACCGTTTGGGTTACCTACTGTAGAATCATACGGAGTATTTAATCCTTCACTTATCTCTTTTTGAGACTTTGGTACTGGTTTTCTATTCTGTGGCATTACATTCTTTCTTTAAATGGTGATAATGCTAATTTATCTGCTGGTACATAATGAGTATTACAAATAATTGAGATATTTGAACCAAAATCGGCTAAATCTGTTTCATTTAATATATTAGTACCCGTACTATCTTTGTAATCGTACGCTGGGTTTTTACCTACAAAGTATTGGTTAGCATTTGTACTGTCTACTTCGTAATATCCTTGATTATACATAATAATATCACCTACTTCAGGTACTAGATTAGCACCGTATGTGTTAGCAAATTGCCAATCTTTATTAAAATCTTTATTACGGTCTAATAAATCATCTCTTAAAAATTTAAACGTAATACCCCAAGCAAAATTAACACCTAAATCACTTTCTGGGTATTCTTGATTGGTTCTTTCGATTAAACAATTTAACAATACAGGAGGGTGGTAATACTTACCACCTGATGCTTCACCATAAATGTTAACTTTAGTTTCACCTAAGTCAAATTTATAGTAAACACATTGTTGTGAAATAATGTTAGCCATTAATTCACGATTAATGTGTCTAAAAAAACTAATATCTCTTGCCTCTCCGTATAATGCCATTATCCTACAAATATAGTCATTGGTACTTTATCTAATTCACTTTGACGAGCTGCTGATTCAGCATTACGTCTTTCAAGTAATGACTGACGAGAGGTTTGATCAAAATAATCTCTTAGTTTAGTTACTAAAGCTTCTTTTTCAGAATTAGCTGAAGCAATTAAATCTCCTTGGTTTAAAGTTACTTCAGCACCTGGGATAGGAACTGTTGAGTATTTACCTCTAACATATCCTAACATTTCTTTACATAAAGCTAAAGTATACTCAAATATCCAACTTCTACCCACTGAATTAATAGTATGATAAACTGGATTGTTGTAAGGATATTGTGAAATGTTGTTAACTTGACTACTACCTGAGGTTAAGCTATCAGCTATTCTTTCTGATTTGAGCAAATATTGGAACCAAATTTGGCTTCTATATCTATCATCATCGTCATTAGGAATAGGGAATATTCTTAATTTATTATTTACTAATTCAAAAGTATAGTTAGAGAATAAAACATCTCTATACATTTCAACTTGTTGAATAGCCTGTAAGTCAAAGCTTAAGGGCATCATTAAGAAACTATTACCACCATAAGCAGTTAAACCAGCATTATCTCCAAACATAGCAATAGCGGTACCAGTGTATCCTAAAGCTCCTAAAAATTGGAATGAAGCTGGGATTGTTTGGAAGAAGATTCGTTTAATTTCAATATCATTGTTATCGTATCCTTGATCTAAAGCCCATTGGTTTAAATCATAATCTTGAACACTAGAAGTTAAAGCTATAGAACCACTATAATAATTTACATTTCCCCCTACTCCAGCTTCAGTACCATATTGTTGAGATAATCTAATTACAGGGCCTAAATTAGGAGTAACTAAAGTATTTTCAAATGTAGTACCAGCTGCTACAGAAGCAGAATATGAGTAATTAGCTCCTTCTAATGATAAATAATCTTCGCGTTGTTTATAAGCATATAATTCATTCCCGTATACTGTTACTGCTTGCTCAAACGCTGTAAAGAATGACCCAGAAGATAATTCAACATTTTCGATAGGGTAACCTAAACGAACAGCACAAAACTTAGCTACTTTAATTGCGTCCGTTTGGAATTGAGCATCAGAATTATAGAACCCAAATGGGAGAGCAGTTGCGTCCCATGTTGGGCTACCATCATATATAGGAATATTTGCCATTATATAGTTTTGTTATAAATATTAAAAAACTTTGGCTTATTTACGTTTTCCGCTAGAACCCGCTGTACCTAAAGATATACCGTGTTCAGCAGCTTCTTCATATAAACTAATTAAGTCTTCTACAATAGGGTCTCTATGGTTAGTTTTAAGAGAAATAGAACACATATTTTTAATTCTACGAGCAGCAGTATATAAAAATCTAAAACCAGATTCACGTTTTGATTTTAAATCTACTTGATTATCATCTCCACAAATAATCATTTTACTACGTAAACCAATACGAGTAACAATCATTTCCATTTGTTCATGTGTAACGTTTTGAGCTTCGTCTACAATTACTACTGAATCTAGAAATGTTCTACCACGCATAAATGAAACAGGTACGATTTCAATTTGCCCGTCTTGAATAAATTTTTCAATTTTTTCTTTATCGTATAATGTATACATGTTTTGGTATATGGGCTGTACCCATGGGTCCATTTTTTCGCGGAGATCACCCGGTAAAAAGCCGATTTCCTCCTTACTCACCGTAGGTCGTGTAATAATAATTTTATCGATTTCTCTCATGAATAATTTTTCAAGAGCGATTTGACACGCTAATAGTGTCTTTCCTGAACCTGCCGAACCGGCTAATATTGTAACTGTACTTTCTAGTATTTTTGCTTTTGCTTCTTTTTGTTCTTCATTTAATGAAATTTTAAATTTAATTGGATTTTTAGGCCTTCTCTTTTGTTGGAAGACCTCATCTTCGTAATGATTTGAAGCCATAAGGTAAGAACGATTTAATTGTTTCATATACATATAAAAAAAGAGCCCTGCTTTCGCAGGGCTCAAATTTTCTATTCTAAACTACTATTAAAGGGTGTTCAAACCGTTGATGTAGATCTTAGCGTAGAATTCAGGTCTCAACATCTTCTTAGCGTAGCGAGTTAAGAGACCTTTTCTTGGTACGAATGTATCAGGGTCGTATACAAGAGGAGTCATGATTAATGGAATGTAAGGAGCAAATACAGCACCAGACTCCAAGAATTGTGAACCTCTGTAACCTAACAATACTGTGTTTTCAATCATGTAAGGGTTCTTGTACACTTTGTAGCGACCGTTGAACTGACCAGCTTTCTGGATACCGAAAGCGTATTCCATTTTCTCAGCATCAGTGTTATCAGCTGCGAATCCAGGAATAGACTCAAGAATAGTAGAAACTTTAGGAGATACTACCATAAAGTTAGCACCACCACGGAGAGTTAATCTGTGGATCTCGTTGCTCAACTTGTTTACTTTAGTACCTAAAGTTTGGAACCACTGACCTTGAGTATTGAAGAAACCTAAGTCTGTGTTGAAATCGTCACCTGTAGAGTAGTACTTGTTGTTAACAGCTGACCAGTACTCTGTACCAGCAGAAGCATCTTGAATCAACATAGCAAGAATCTCAGCATCAATTTCCAATGAAATGTACTCAGACATGATGTTAGTTACTTCAGCTTCAGCATCAAGAGCTTGGTAAGCGTTAAGGTCTTGTGCGAACTCAGGAGTCCAAACAGCCTTTAACTTACGAGTCTTAGCAACGATAGCTTCAGAACGCATACCGATGTTGATCTCAGGAATTGAAGTGCTGTTTTCGAAGTCACCACGAGTGTTATCTTCTGGCTGACGGCCGTAGTACAATGTAGCAGTTGAACCGTTAGCGATAGCGCCTTCAGAAGCAGATACATACATAGTAACAGTAGTACCAGAAACAGTGTTGTAAGCGTTTACTTGTGAAACAACAGCTGATTCAGAAACGAAAGCCCATCCTCTTACTGACTCAAGATCAGGTTGAACTAACTGTGAAGTAATAGTACCCATAGTAAGTTTAACTACTTCACCAGCAGCTACAGAAGCTGAAAGGTCAGAATCGAAACCTACATCTTTCCAAGAAGCAGAAGCAGCAGTAAATACGATAGTACCATCTGATTGAGAAGGAATAGAGTATCCAAATCTACCAGGACCGTAAAGACCTTGACCAGCGTTAGCATTAGTAGAGAAAGGAGTACCTGAACCACCGTAAAGTGAGTTACCTTGAGTAAAGCTTTCAGGTGAAGTACCAGTGTCGCTGTTCTTAGTTGAACCGTACTGGAAGTCTAAGTAGAATACAAGACCTGAAGGAAGGTTCATTGGTTGAACAGAAACGAATTCTTTAGCAGCGATTTGGCCAAATACCTTACGTACTAAAGGAAGAGCGATACCAGCCCATTGCTCACCAGTACCTACGTTAGCAGAAAAAGCAGCAGAACCAGCAGCAGCAGGTGCACCACCGTTTGCTGAAGTTTCAACTACCAATTGTTTAGCTTGGTTTTCGAGGATCATAGACATGTTGTTTTTCTCAGCCTCGTTAAGACCTTCTAACAAACCTGTCTTTTCCCACTTAGAAGCTAATTTAGCAGCGTCAGACTGAAGGCTTTTCCAACCTTGAGCAGCGCTTTCTAAAAGTGATTGAACTTGTGACATTTGTTTAATCTAAATTTAAAATTATTAATTTATTTAATCCCAGCTAATTTTTGCCATCTTGCTACCTGTGGATCAATATCCATAATAGGAGCTTTAGTAGCTACACCAGCTGGTTTTGAAGCAAAGCTTAATGATTCTTTAATGGTAGTTCTAGGAGTTTCCTTAATACCTTCGTTTAAAGTTTCATATACAAGTTTTACTTCTTTTACATTTGACGCCTTGTCAAATGCTTCTAAAACTTTTACCTTTTGAGCTTCTTTTAAATTTTTAGCTCTAAAGATTTTATTTGTATAAAGAAGTTTAGCGTTTAAAAGATTAACTTCGTGAAGTTCAGATCTTAATTCATCAAGTTCTTTCTTCATTTCGTCCATTTCTTCTTTAGCCTCAGTTTGGAATGGGCCTTCACCTGCACCTGATTTTTTCATACCTGTAGATGCACCAGAAGCAGCCATTGCTAAGAAATCTTTCAATGACATTTTCTTACCGTCTACAGTAATAAGTTTACCAAGTACCTCAGGATCGTTATAAACAGCTTTAAGCTTGTCCATCATACCTTCTTCCATTTCTTCTTTTTCACCTTCCATGATTTCTTCTGTTTCATCTTCTACATCGATGTCGATATCTTCGTCTTCAACGTCTTCGTCGTCTTCAGCTTCAAATTCTTCACCAGCTTCTAATTCACCAGCAGCAACCATATCAGCGATTACGTCTTCAATGAATGCTTTAAGGTCATCTTCAGACATTTCCTCAAGGTCGATATCTTCGTCTTCATCTTCGCCTTCGACTTCTTCGTCGTCAACGTCAACGTCAACATCAACATCTTCTTCTTCGTTCATGTCTTCTTTGTCCTCCATAGCTTCATCAAGTTCAGCTAAGATTTCGTCTAAGTCCATTTCGTCATCACCTTCAGCAAGGTCTTTACCGTACTTCATTTTTTCTGTACGCTTAGTTTCCTTATCTTCGGCTCTGGCTTCCTCAACTTCTTCTTTAGCTTCTGTCGTTACTACTTCATCGAGTTCGTCTTCTTCCATTTCTTGAAGCTTTGCTGAAAGCATTGACTTCAATTTTGGTTCGAAGGCCTCTTCGAGAGCAGCTTTCGCGTTAGCAATAGCAGTTTCTTTAAGTGCTTTTGCGTCAGCGATTGCTTCTTTAAGCAGATCTCTGTTTGCCATTTTACCTCAAAATTTTTGTTTGGGGAGTACGTCTATTAGGAGACGTAATAAGAATTATACTTATATGAATGCTATATAATAGATAGCATATTACAGTGATACATATATAAAGAGATATAAAAATTACATTCTTTTAAAAAAAAAGCCCTCTTTCGAGGGCTTGACCAAAGGAATAGAATCCTAAGGGGAATGTCTAAGGTAGCAGACGTCTTAAATAAGTTAATCTAAATAGCAGGTGCAAGTATTAGCACATAAAATTTCTCTTACAATACTATTTACTTTACCATAATTTTGTTGTGAAGATAAATCTAATCCTTCTTTTACTAAGTGCATATACGAACCTGGGTTAGATGGGGTTGATACAAAATCCCAGCAAAGTAACTCGAAATCATCTTGGACCTCCATTACTTCACCCATTTGCTTGAGAGAACCCATACCGCGAGAAGATACGCCGACTTGAATTCCACTATCAATAAGTGCTTTTAAGATATTACCACTTGGAGTAGGTAAAATTTCAATTTTACCAATTACGTGATCTCCATCCCACCACATATCTTTAATGTTATGAGAAACGTTTTTTAAGTTAACGATAGAAGATTCTGGGTGGTCTAATTCACCTAATGCGCGATTTTGTTTTACAGAATCCCAATACTTATCGATTTCTCTTTCCCATAACTCTTTAGCATAATAACGACCATTACCGTTTTTAACTTCGGCAGTAGCTAAAATACCTTCTACAATGGGGTTACCTCTTTCAGAAAGTTTACCCTCTGTCAATGACACAGGGTTTACTTTAAAGAGTTGAGTTTCAATAAGTATTTGCTTCATCTTAGTATTCTAACTCGTCAGTTTCGTCTACAACTTCTTTTTTAACATAAGCTTTACCAGCTACTTTTTCGTATAATTTGCTGTATTTAGCTTTTGCTTTTTCTAATTCTTTAATTTCGCGATTAATTTCTTTAACGCGAGTTGGGTTGATAAACTCAGCTAGTGCTTCATTTTCAGCTACCATATCTAATTTAGCCTGACGATTCATTACTTCTTCATCAATAGCATTCATTTTAGCTTCTAAAGCAGCTACGTTACCAGCGGTTTCAATTTGACTTAAACGAGAAGAAAGATCTTCTTTTTTAATTTTTTCATCTTTTTTCTTATCGTCTTTCATATCTTTTTCTAAATCTTCGATATGAGCAGCGTCGTCTTTTTCAGCGTCACGCATACGATCCTCTTCTTCTTCTTTATCTTCTTCATTTAAAGAAGGGGCAGGAACATTAAATGGTTGGAGATCCATATATCCCGAAAGGTTCTCGTTTAATAAGTCGGTTAATTTAATCATGCCTTCTTTTAATTTTACAGGAGTCATTTGGTCGGTTTTAGAAGCACGAATACCTGGTAAGTCACTAGTGTATCCAATACCTTTAATACCAAAAGCCTGGTTAGTAGTATAGTAAGTAGAGTCTTTGGCTAGGTTTTTAGCTACAATATCTTTTAATTGAGCTACAGTTTTATCAGCATTTTTAGGGTCATTCATTTCTGCATAGTAACCTTCTAAAAATTCTTGACCATAAAGATTATCAATATTTTTCTTATCTTTATAATCAAAGCCTCTAGTTTCCATGCTAGTAACTTCTTTAGTAGGATTTTTTTCTACTGCTTTAGCTTCTTCATTTAAAAACTTTTCCCAACTTAAAAATGGATTAGGACGACCAGTAGCAATACCTCCAATACCTTCAGAAATAACTTGTTTACCTTTAAGGATAGAAGATACTTCTTCAAAAGTATTAAACTTAGTAATGAATTGAGGAAATTGTCTTAAGGCTTGTTTCATAAACAAGTCTTTGCGACCTTTACCTTCTTTAATTAAATTATATTCTTCTTGTAAGGTTTTCATTATTCTTGTTTTAATAAATCTTCAATATCCTTAATATATTCAAGAACCAAATCTGTAGGATATACAACAGCATATGATTCTGGTTTTTCTTTATAGTAATTTATGGTTTCATCCATAGCATTATCTAATAAGGGATATAAATTATTAATTCTAGCTTCAATTTCTTTAAAAGCTTGAATACGCTTTTCTTGGAATTGAGCACGTCCAGGATCAGCTTCTTTTAATTTTAATTTATACCTATACTTCATAATTATAAATATTATGGTTTTCCCCAGAGGTATTTAGTTTCTATACCCTTAGCATTTTTAGCTAATTTAACTGGGTCTACTAATTTATATCCAAAATTTTTGGTATAATAGTTATCTTTTACTCCATTTTCGCTTGCTTTAGGACCAGGTCCTAAAGTTGCTCCAGGGGTATCTTCATTAACAGGTTTAAAACCTAATTTATAGTAATAATTTTTAGGTTTTTTCCCAAATGCATTTGGAGTAGCATATTGTGCTCCGGTACCTACATTAGATGAAAATGAAGCACTACCACCAGTAGTAGTAGTTTCTTTTACGTTTTTAACTTTAGCGTATTCTTCAGCTTTATTATTACGTAAATAAGTACGAAGTGAATTTCTTAATTGACGAACTTCTTTACCCCAATCCTTAATAAAAGGTTCTGCGTTTGATTGTCTAGAAGCTTTTTCTACAGTTGCAAATAATTGCTGAACTTGTTGGTATAATTTAAGATAATCAGCCGCGTATTCAACGTCCCAAGTAATTGCTCCTGAATTAGGATCAATATCGGTTATTGTAGTTTTAATTCCACCCTGGACTCTAACGTCTCCTACTTTAGCTTCATTTTGGGATTCCATTGGCTGATTTTAATTCTTCGTAAAGTTCAAAGTATTGGAGGATATTTACTATATCATCACTTGATACTTTAGCATTTTTATCTAACTCCTTAATTAAACTAACAACTTCATTAATTTTAATTTGAACAGCTTTATCAGTAACCTTTGAATTTAATTCAGTTAATGCATTTTTAACTTCAGTTACTTTAGAATTATAGAACTCTTTTAATACAGGAGTTGAGTCAACTGAATTGATGTATTGGCGTAAAATTTCTTTTTGGCTAGGATGTAAATCACTGTATTTACCATTAAAGTTTTCCATTAAGATACGATATGTTAACATACGAGTATCTTTATCAAATGATTGGAATTCTTTTAGTACGTCAGCTTCAACTTTTTCTTCTTTAATATTAGAAGTAGAAAGATGCTCTAGAATAGTCATTTTATTATTAACAATAATATTAGTATCTACTAAAGCATCCGTATTTTGAACCTCAGTTAAAGTATAAAAAGCAGCAAATGTTTTGTAGTGAGGTAATTTAGTTTTAAAAAACTCCTCTAAGTTATAATGCTTTCTAATTTCGTTAATAAGATTATACTTTTCTCTTTTTAATACTCCTCTATTTAACTTTTTAGAAGTTTCAAGTAATGTTTGGATCATTACATTAGCCCTACCTTCTGTTAAAGCAGTATTTTTAGATAAAGCTTCATAAAGTTTGTATTCTTTTCCTAACTCAGATTTAATGAAAAATTTTTGAATAATGCCTAATGCAGGAGAGTGTTCCCCATTAAGTGTATCAGAAGTTACTTGACGTACGAGTAACTCAAAAAGAATACCAGTATTTTTATACTTTGAATGTTTAATGTTCATTCCGCCTAGGATTTATTATAAATATATGAGGATATATTATTCTTTAATTCTTGATTCGTCTAATAGTGATTCTTTACGTTTTCCTAAAGATTCTAATAATGCTTGATTTTTAGAAAATGCAATTTTAGCATCTTCTTTTAATCCAGGTTGATCATCACGTTTCATATCTTTTCTACCTAAACGATCACGTCCAAAAGCATTATTTTGGGTATTAATATTAGATGCTTTCTCTTCAGGACGACCTAAAGGACGTTTTTCATCATAACCATCAGGTACATTACCTGGGTCAGTTTCCATTCTTCCTTTACCATATAGTGAAGCTAGATCATGAGGTGTACCATATGAACGTCCTGTAGTAACTGGGTCATTTCCTTCGTTTTCAATTTGAGAAAGACGGAATCTGCGTTTTTGATCTTGTACAATAAGGTCTCTGTACTCTTCATACTCATCTTCACTCATGTGGAAGACATTATCGTAAATCCAGTCAGTTGGGAGTAATTTATTCTCCATAATTTGAGCAGCCAAATCTACTTTTTCTTTCATTAAGGCAATACGCTCTTGATCGTAAATAATTGAAGGAGTAGTTAAACCTAATTCAAAATTAGTCATTTGTTCACCCTCGTACCCTTGAGCATATAAGTGAACTAAAGCAATTTTATATAGTTCTGAGAGTAAAATACGTTGAATGCGATCAATTGTACGACCGAAACGAATATCTTCAGCTGCTAGTGTAGCTTTACCTTGAAGATTTTCATCGTAGCCCATAAATGCTTTAGGTACTTTAAGAGCAGCAAATAATTTTTCTCTTAAGTAAGCTACGTCTTCAATACCTGACCACTCTAAACCACCTAAAGTATCAATTTGGGTTGCTTGGTCATTACCTCTAACTGGGATATAGAAATCTTCAAGTAGGTTTTGCATATTATATTTCAAATTGTACTCACCAGTTTCTTGGTTCATATAAGGAGTACGTTTAAGAGTTGAAATAGTTTTCTGCATGAAGTTTTCTACTTCATTAGGTGGGATAGAACCAACATTAATTTTAAATACACGTTTTTCTGGGGCGCGAACAATTCTATGGATTAACATAGCGTCTTCCATTAACGTATATTGTTTAAATAGTTTACGAGCAGGTTCAAGATATGAACGTCCGTAAGGAAGATAATTCATATCAGAAATTAATCTAAAGTGAGCTATCTCGTAATTATCAAAAGTAATATTATTAGCATTTGTTTGGTTAGGAGTATAATAATATCCAGATGAAATTCCTCCAAAGAAACCTTCAGGATTGTATACAAATACTACTTTAGAAGGATTATCTTTATCAAAATTTTCTTTTCTTTCAATGTGGTATGCTGAATAAGGGATAACGTTAAATACACCAAATTTTTCTGAAATTTCTAGTTTAAGGAAGAAATCACCGTATTTACACATTTGACGAGTCCACGACCATAAATTAAACTCAATATTTAATACGTCGTAGAATAAATTATAAAGAATTTTTTGAATATTTTCATCACTACTTCTAATTTGGAGTACTTCACCTTGTTCATTTTTTAATGAACATTCATCAGCTATAATATCAAGAGCAGAAGCAATAATAGCATCTGTGTCCATTGAATCATAATCTGAATATAATTGGGTTCTTAAGTATTGATAGTTAAGATTAAATTGGGCTCCATATAAAGAAGTTGAATTAGGGTTTTGATAAATGCCTTGGAACCTGTTCATTAAAGCATTAGTAGCAAACTCACCTGTTGTTTGGATCCTGTCTGTATCCATTACTCGAAGTTGGTCGCCCCCTACATTACGGATTACAACATCCGTTGAAAATAATCTTTGTAGTCTTCTAAATAAGCTAGTATCAGCCATAATAGTATGTTATTATTATAAATATATTAGAGTAACCAGCTAATATCCTCTTCATGCCCCCCAAGTTGGTGTTTATAGGGGTTTTGAACTTGGTTAGAGTTATAAACTCCTGACCAGCCTACTCTATTAGTAGAAATTGAACTTAAAGCTGCTTTACTCATATCTAAATGTTGTTGTCTATATTTGTAAGATGTATCTCTCATAAACATAGCAATCCCAAATGACATAACCAAGTCATCGTTGTATCCTTGTTGAGCTTCTGCGCGTCCATTTTTCCAAATGAATACTTTCATTTCTTCTAGTAAACGTTTAGATTGAATTATAACACTTTGGTCTGAAATGTATTCTTGGAGTTTACCAATAATCATAGGTCTAACCTTAGATGTCATACTAAAACCAGGTACCATTTTACTTGTATCCATATATTTGTCAAAATACGAATCAGAAAGTGTAACATCACTCTTAGGTGAATAAAATAGGTTAGTATAGCCCCTTTCAATAATAGTTTGAATAGTAGCCCAACCAATTGAAGCATTTTCTACTACAAGCAATGCTTCATTATATTCAGTAGCTATACCTACTAATAAATGACCATATTCTTTGGTGCCAATTTGACCTTTATATTCAGCTACCTGTGTATTTGTTTCAATATCGATAATATGAAACGCCGAGTAATCTTTACCGTCTCCACGAGCAACATCAGCAACAACAAGGTAGGTTCTTGAATAATCAGCGGGTTCCCAAATCCATAAATTTTGGTCAGCACCACGTTTTTCAAGTGGGTCTTTAATATAGGTTTTTTCATAAAATTCTAAGTATTCATTATAGAATACAACATCACCTGAGGATGCGAAGTCACAATCACATTCTTGTGCTGCTAATCGAGGGTCACCTAGTAATTCATTTTGCCTATCCCTCCACGTTTGGTCACGTTCAGGGTGAACATACCAAGGTAATTTGATTGGTAAAAAATCGCTTTCACCACTTTCTGCTCTAACCCAGGTTTGGTGAAACCAGTTACCTGTACCATAAGGAGTAGATAATACAATAGCGCCACCACCAGTAGCAAGTGTTTGTTGTGCTGAGGCCCAAATCTCACCAATTTGTTCAATGAATGCTGCCTCATCTATTAATAGAAGAGAAACTGCTTCTGATCGACCTGCGTCACTACTCGCTGCTACTGCTTTAATTTGAGATCCATTTGTTAATCGTAGTGATAATCGGTTATTTTCTGCTGTATCAATTTTAAGCCAACTTGGTAAACTTTCGAACATGAATCGAACTTTTGTTACCATGTTTTTAGCTGTTTCTTGTTTTGTAGCGATACAGAGTACGTTTTTGTCTTTATGGAATAACATTAACCATAAAGAGAATCCTGCTGATAGGGTTGAGATACCTAACTGACGGGATTTAAGGATAACTGAATAGGGGTTGTCTCTCCATAAGTGGAGAACTTTTTCTTGGAATGGGAATAAATGGAATGGGATTCTACCGCGTTGTGGGTGTTGAATAAAACAGTACTTTTTCATAAAGTGAGCTGGGTCTTGAGCACACTTTATATATTCTTGTTGAATTATTTGTCTTAAATTCGGTTCACTCATTTTCCTAGTTTCCAGTACATACGGGCTGAGATTACTGGAACTAGATTTTGATCAACACCAACTCCCAAGCCGTATGCTTGTCTTTTTTTATTTCTAAAAACCATTTCTCCTCCTAAGTACTGTAATTGATCTAAATTACCTGTTACTCCAACTCCGAAGTATAATTCTCTTTTATTTAAAATAATAGTTTCTTTAATAGTTTTTCTTGGGTAAGTAAAATTGTAAGCAATTTTTCTACCTAAGATTTGGTTTTGGGATACTGTATCAGTGATTGTTAAATCTAAACTATCTAATACTTGTGTATCCTCGTATGTTCTAATAGCATAATAATCTGCTAGAATGGCTGATGTATCAATTGGTGTTGTAAATGTATCAATATCTACCTTAGTAATGTATTTTATTTTAGGTACATATACAGGGTATTCTTTTTCAATTGTCACATATTCAATAATAGTATCCCTAATGATTTGAGGTTCAGTAGGTGTAGCCTGACCTGAACACTGTCTCATTAGGAGAATCACAACCACCAATACTGCAATAAGCAGTGATTGAATACTATTAAAATATTTTTTCATTAACTAATAGCAGCTACTCTTGCTTCAATATCTACTTTAGCATCTGCCCACTCTTTAGCATAAGCGTCTTTATCTAAGATACGGTTAGCATCATCTACGATACCTTTATCTCTCATATCTTTTAACCAATTTTTGATCATTTTGGTTTTTTCTTGTTGACGGAGTTGGCTTAATTTAGATTTGTCGAACTTACCACCTGAACGGGCTAGTTTACGTAATTCAGCATCTGATGGTCCTTCTTCGTCATCAGCGTAATATTTTTTATCACCACCGATAGAGAAAGTTTTTACTTTTTCGTCTTTCTTTTTAGCAGCAGGAGTAGCTGATTTTGGGCGACCACGTGTTCCTTTTTCTTTTTTCTCTTTAGGTTCAGATGATGCTTTACGACCACGTTGACCTACTTCTCTTTCACCTCTTACTAAATCGATGAATTTATTAAGTTGGTTATCAAATAAATCTCCATCACCTAAAGCAGCTTGAACTTCATCATCAGCTTTAATAGCTTTACGAACGTCTTTTTTTTCAGCTTCTTTATTTTTTTCGATTACTTTTTCAATTGCAGATTTTAAGTCGCCTGCAATTTTGGCCATTTCATCAATTTGTTCTTCTTCTTTAAGAGCATCTTGCATGCGCTCAGCTTCATCAGCAGCACGACCCATTTCATCAGCAAATTCTTGAGCTACCTTTGGGTCTGGGTTTTCAGCTTCTAGTAGTTCGTTTACGATCATTTCACGAATTGAAGCTTTTAATTCTGATTTTTTCATTTTAGAAAGATAATAGGTTTTGTTATAAATATTATAACCCTAGTTGAAATTTCAATTGTTCAATACGTTGTTCGGTAGGTCCTTCAAGAATGCCGTAGTTTTTGATTCTATGTTTTTGTTGGCTTAGAATATGACGAATAATAATGTCAATTTCTTCTCTATAATCAGCATTAGTTTCTCTAATACCATTATCCTCAATTTCTACACCTTCTGGTGAGACATAAAAGATGTAATCGTATTCTCTAATCAAACGAATAGCATATTGGTAAAATGCTTCTTTATCTGTCCAATCTATTGATTTGGAGGCTTGGGCAAAAGCCATTACATCAATAATAGTACGATCTGTAATAATGTTGTCAATTAGTAACTCACTTGCTCTCTCAGCCATAAAAACTGTTTGGCCTAAAAATGTTGAATCAGTATTTAATGGAATACCTATCGCCATTAGTTCCTTAGAACGTTCTGTTCTAGTTGTATAATCCTTAAATTCAGGTAAGTCTTTTAAAGCATTTACAAGTGTAGTTTTACCTACACTCATTGTACCACATAATCCTATTTTCATTGTTGTGAATCTCCTGGGAATACTCTATAACTATCTTCTTCATAATGTTTAGTAGATACCTCAAAAATTGTAGCACCTTGAGTAAGTGCCCTCAATTGGTGTGGTTGTCCAACCTCCAAATCTACGACATCTCCTTGACGAATCACAGTTGATTGAACCTCAGCTTTTTCAGTATCAATCCAACTATATTCAAATTCTCCTTCAGATACATACCAAGATTCTTCTTTAATCAAATGATAGTGCATTGAGAATTTCTTGCCTTTTTCAAATACAAGAAGTTTACCACAATATAGTTCGTGGTTTGCAATCCAAAGCTCGTGTCCCCAAGCTTTTTCGTGAATATCCCCTTTACGAGGAATAGGTTGATATTTGTGTCCCATATTAATTTCTATAATCTGATAATAAGTTTTTCATTGAAGCGTTTTTATACCAAGGTAATCCTTCACGCTCTTGCATAATTTCATTATATGATTCTTCATCATACTGGATACCATGTAGGTAGTATGATTTTCTAAATTCTGATTCTGAATCATAGGGTTCAACTGCTGGGCCATCCCAACGATGGAATTTCCAATGTTCTTCACCTTGCATCCTAATAAGATGCATAATTGCTCCTCTTGAGTTAATTTCTTTATACTCGTATAATTTTTCTCTTGCCATAACTTTTTACCAATTAATAACGTCTCCATTAACGTTATCCCATTCGCAAATATACGAACCATTTTTTACTTTGCAAAATTGTTCTAGAATATTTTCTGCTACATACGTACCTTGAGCACCTGAAACTGTAATACCACGAGCTGATAAAGCATCACCTACAAAGTGAACATTATTATATTTGGTTAAACTTAAATTATTATAGTTTACAAGTGGTTCAGGTGAAAGATATTTTACTTCAGGAATATACATACCCCAATCATCTTGTAGGGTTGGGAATACTTTTTTCATATCCTCGATAAAATCCATAATATAACTAAAATAACCTTCCATTGCTGGTTCTACAACATGAGTAAGTGTATCTAAACTAATTTGAGTAGCAGTTACATTATTACCTTCAGATGTTGTTGATGGTTTACGAGATGGACTATAATATAAACCAGTTCCGTTTGCTTGTACTTTGTTTACAACTTCACGTGACCAAGCAAATGGATCTTCAATACCATTAATTTCCATCAAGATACCAAAGTTAGTCATATCATTTCGGTAACGCATGTCCTTTTTAGCGTGACCATTGTAGCTGTGATCACCATATGTTTCCTCTACAGCAACATAAGCAGCATTATTATTTGTACAGAATGAACGAAGTGAAACACCTTCATCTTCAAACTTACGATACAACTTAAAGTCGTATGAAATATCAATCAATTTTTGGAAGTGTTTCTGTGGTGCTTCAAATCGAACACCAATTTGAACTGATTTAGGTTCGTCTGGTAGTTCATATTGGTTGGCTAATTCTTGAGCAAAGTCGATACCTGATTTACCAACACCAAAAATAAGTGTATCATATTCTAGAACTTTTAATTTACCTAATTTAATAGGAATATGAGAATATTCTAATGTATTTTTTTTAAAATGAATATCTGTAACTTTAGTTTCCCAAATAAAATTAACACCTTTAGACACTAGGTAATCGTACCAATTTTTACCAATCTCATGTAGATAATCTGTACCAACGTGCCATACTGGGAACAAACGTAAACCGAAATAGGGTTTAATGAAATCTGGTTCAGCTTCAGGGTTTGAACATTGAACTTCTTCTGGTTTGGGATGGAAACGTTTGAAATTGTTGATTACCTGATCCATCAACTCCATAGCTTTTTCTTCACCACAATACTTAGACATATGTCCTCCAATTGCAGTATGGTAAGTGAGTTTACCATCACTCCAACCACCAGCACCTAAAAATCCAGTCATTACTTCTGCCGGAAGGCGTTCGTAAGGTGATTTACCCATATCAATAATGGTGATAAGTTCACCAGGATAACCATTGTCTACAAGTTTAGTAGCTGCGTTAACACCTGCTACTCCTGCTCCTACGATTACTAATTTTTCCATTTGTTTCCCTTTATTTTTAATTATTAAATATACAAAAAAAGAGTGGCGTCTCCAAATTTGGTGACGCCACAGCTGTCATAGTGTTTTCTTTCTCTTACGAGCGGACAGGCTATGAAACTATCCTAAATGTTCTTCTACCCAGGGCTCAAATTCAACCCAGATTTTTATCTTCAAATTTCCTTCGCCTTTCCAGACTCGGTGCCATTGATGACGTAATATAAATATTGTGGTTTGGGGTTCCAAGTCTAAAGGTAAATCATCTTCGTATTGAAATTTCCAACCTTCACCACATTCTAAAACCTCAATTGCTCTGTCTTCATCATCACGATGCCACATTAACTCGATTGGGTCAATATCTTGAGAAAATTCTCTAATGATGTATTTGTTGTTGACTTCTATGTCAGTGTATGGCTGCATTAGTAAGTTTTTAGTAAAGTAAATAACTTAGAATAAATAGAACTTAAATCACTTGGACCACTACCCCATTCTGCTTCAACTGTTAAAGTATTACTTATTGTAGTATCAAAAGTTGTATTATTAACATCACTAAAAATTTCAGTTATAACATCACCTGATGAATCTGTTCTAAATTGTATTGTACCTGCTGTTGCAATTTCAGCGGTTCCAGTCCCACCAACTTCTCTAATAGAGAAATCAATATCCATTCTCCATCTTTTATCGCCAGTAATCCCAGGCATAGATATTACTCCAGTGTCTGCTAAAACTACACTGTCAGATTTAATTGTAATTTGAAGTGTTTTATTATTTTCAGCATTTACTACTCCTGAAAAAGTAGCTTGATATGCATCTCCTTGAACAAAATTATTAGCTGGAACTGATAATGACCCAACTCCTCCTCCAATTAAACTACCTGAAATATGAGTGCTACCTGATACAGGTGATGATGAACCTGTTTGGTTAAATAAACCATAATTTATTGGAAAAGCACCACCTGGGGTGAGGTATAAATTAAATGTACTTCCATCCCCTTTTGTAAATGTAAGTGTTTGACCGGAAATAGAACCTGTAACCATAAGTGAGCCGGTGTCAATTGTAGAAATTGAACTAGTTACATAATTAGAAATATCATCTAATGTAGTATAGGTTGTTACACCACTTTGTACTGCGGCAAATAATTCTGAGCCGTCTAAAGTACTAGCTGCTGGTAATCCTGAAATTGGTAAATTAGGCATATCCTGTTATTAAAATTTTACTTCCGTCTTCTTGTTCTAAATCAAATAAATCTTCTTGTAATAGCACACCTATGTTTTGAAGGGTTAGTTGTTT
>Ga0208160_1000189_pt1 | contig 30247 bp, 31 predicted proteins | sample CB_VirMetaG_FD_184536 | JGI IMG/M metagenome (GOLD analysis project Ga0208160, IMG submission 184536) | Freshwater to marine saline gradient viral communities from Chesapeake Bay - CB_1504_1 Viral MetaG (SPAdes) (version 4) | ecosystem: Environmental > Aquatic > Marine > Coastal | place: USA... | reverse complement strand
CCTCCCGCGCTGTCGCGCTTTGGGACGCCTGCGGTCTGCGCTCACTGTCTGCCGCGCTTGCGCTGTCTCCTACTGATTTTAAGTGTGTAGTCCATCTGTCCGCGAGGATATTGATAAACTCAATACTCATGTCTTCAGGGTGAATGAAGAGTTGCGCAAAGTCAGCGGTGACGCGCTCACCTTTTTTATAGATATGAGGCGCTGCGAATCCTCGCGTGATCTGAGTTGAGCCTTTATCAACATCGACCCGATCATACTCGCTGAACATCTGCTCAAGCTGTAAAAAGAAGGCGCGGCGCGCGCGGTCTCCTAAGGCTAGATCTACAGGAATCTCAAAGATGAGGCCGATTCGCGCGCCCCGCAAGGTGCGATAATAGAAGGCACCTTGCATATTTTTAAAGGGTTCAATGATACGCTCTACAAGCTCAAAGAAGTCTTGGCCTGAGCGCGCTTCCGGGCTCTTGTGTGCGTCTTTGTCATCGAGATCAATAAAGATACCACTCGTGAAGAGATCAATATCAAGCTCACGTTTAATGAGATCAGTGTTGAGCCCTCGCCCTTCGCGCGATGGCCGGAGCGGTTGTCCACCTTGTGCGGCGATAGGATATAGCCATGCCTCTTGATTGTTTCTTGTGACAGTGCACCAATCAAGAGAAAGCGCCTCTCGAAAGTTCATTGGTTTCAGTTGGTTAGGGTGAGGTTCGCCAACCTTCCACGCGCTAGGGGTCGAGTAGCGCCCGTTGTAATAGCTCACGGGTAGAGCGCTGATGATCATGTGATACTCCTTTTTTTTGAGAAAGAGAGACTCAGAAATAGAGACTTGACGCGCGGGTTGTCAAGTGCTATTTTCACAGATCTGATACATATCCTATTTTACAATCTACTAACCAAGAGGCATGAGAATGAGTAAAAGTAAATTCATTGAAGCGCTTGAGGAAATGCAAGAGCCGGAACAGGAAAGAGTGAACCATCCTGCACACTATCACGCTGATACAATAGAAGCTATAGATGTGATTGAGGCATGGGGTCTTAATTTTAATCGCGGTAACTGCGTGAAATACCTTTCTCGGGCAGGACTCAAAGACCCTACGCGCGAGATCGAAGACCTAAAAAAAGCGCTATGGTACTTGAACCGCGAGATCGAGAGATTGAGATCATGACACATTCTCATCGACATCATAGTATTAAAGAGACACGTCAAGAGATCTTGAGGGGCATCAAAGCTACTTTGGAGACCCTGAAACAGAGTGATGAGGCGCCCTTGATCGTCGCAGCACTTGAGAGCCAATTAAACGCGTTTTTGCTCACTTTGCCTGCATCATATCGAGGAGACGCGCCGAATGACTGAGCATAAACAATGGAGCTCAACGAGCCCTAGCCAAATCTCAACTTTCCGAGATTGCGCGCGCAAATGGTATCGTGAGAGCGTGCTAGGAGAGCGCGCGCCGAGCTCACCAGCAGCGGAGCGCGGAACGCGCGTACATGAGCAAATCGAGCAGTGGTTAATGAACGGGATCGCGCCGACAGACGGCACAGCGCGCGCGATGCTCAGACACTTACCCCCCGGCGGTAGCGTGAGCCCTGATCATGTTGAGCAGTCATTCGACATTGCACCTCCCGGATGGGTCGCGCGAGTGAGAGGCCGTATTGATCTAATCGACCCTACCACGAATCAGATCATCGACCACAAGACAACCGCGACACTTGACTATGCAAAAAACGAGCAGGATCTAGCCACAGACACTCAGGCGATCATTTACAGCGCGGTAGCGTTGAGTGGCGCGCTAGGTATTGAGTTTAGTGAACCGCTTAGATTTGTCCTAAGCTACGGTACAACGCGAGGCGCAGTCAAGACAGCGCTCGTGAGCCGCACCTTCACGCGCGCTCAACTCAGCGAACCGCTAGCGCGTATAGGTAAGGAGGTCGCAAAGCAAAAGGAGACATCGAGCGCCCTGCAGTGGTCAGAGGTCGAACCCAACTATCAGAGCTGTGATAAATACGGTGGTTGCTTTTTTCGCGATGACTGCACGCAAGCGCAGCGCGCTTTGATTCAGGTAGCGGAGCCCTCACAAGCTCAGGTGAGCTCATTCATGAGCGCGCTCAGAGGTGAGACATCATCTAAAGTGATCATCATCGAAGACAGGCCAGCGCTTAAAATCGATGATGAGTTAGATCTGAGGGGTGCAGCATACGAGCAAACGAACCCACCGGATGGACTACCCGACCGCGAACCCTTGCCCGAAGATCAGCAACCCGCGCGCCGCTTACCTCGTTTTAGATGGAATGACAAGAGCCTATCTCAGATGAAAGCACCTGAACTTATCGAAGCGATCCACGAGCTCACAACGATCATGAGCTCACAGACGCGCGCAACGTATGAGAGCCAAACGGCACATTTGACACGAGACACCATGAGCGCAAACCGTGAGCGCCTTGAAATCCTTCACAAAATCACATACGGGATCACAGACACACCGAAAGAGACACCTACAATGAGCCAAGATGATTTTTTTGCAGCGTTTAACGCATCCGCAAAAGTGCAAGAACAAGTACAAGAAAAAGTACAAGAAGAAGTACAAGAACAAGTACAAGAAGAAGTGCAAGAAGAAGTACAAGAAGTACAAGATATATTCTCAGCGCATCGTCAAAAAGCATGGATCCAAGCAGGTATAGACGGCGCTGAGGCAACAGCTGAAGAAGACATAGAGCCGACAAGCCAATATCACACACCATCTACAATATTATGTGTAGATGCGCTATGCTCTATAGGAGAGAGTGCAGATCTCTTAACAGAGCTCGCGCCGTGGATAGCCGACATCGAGCGGCGCCACAATCAGCCAATCTCGTTAATTCAGTATGATGAGGGGTGGAAGCAACTAGGCGCCCGACTCGCGAGTCAAAAAGTTTGGCTCTTCTCGAAAAATATTGTAACGATAGAGAGCTCTCACCCGTTATATAGACACTGCTCACACGTTTTATCCGCGTTGGCTGATATCACGATAAAAGGAACACGTTAAAAGAAAAGGAACGAAAAAATGAGTAATTGGAATAACGATTCATGGAACAATCAGAGCAACGGATTTAACGGCGCTCAACAGGGTTTCAACACGCCTGCAACATCATCAGTTTGGGATAATTTTGAAACTGTTGACACAACACCAAACAGAAATGGATATTTACCGCCAAATCTTGACACTCATGTAACAATCATCGAGCTCAAAGTAATTCAAAGCGTGAAAAACAATAATCGCCCGGTCTTTGTCGCGACCATCGAAACCGAAGAAGGCGCGCGTTATGATTGGGTGGCCAAAGCTGATGAGCGCCCCTACCTCCAAAATATTAAAGCTCTCGTTTGTGCAATTAACCCACAAGGCGACCCGCGCTCATTTGGTCGCGCGCTGATGGAAGCGCTTACAGGGCCGGATCAGCAAGCAGCAGGAAAGCGCGTACACGTCCGCACAGAAACAATATTGACACGCAACGGCAACGAATTCACGAAATGTCATTGGAGCCCAGCGCGCTCGTAAACAACACCCTATAAGGCGCCCGCGCCGATGGTGAAAAAATGAAAAACTTAACAATCGATTGTGAAACGGAGCTCATAGGCCAAGGGCGTAAGGCGCCTCTCATAGCGTGCATGAGCGCGAGCGATGGACACGCGCACCAACTCTTGAGCCCTGATGATGGGTGTGATCTGATCGAGAAATGGGTAAGGCTCGATCAAGGTTGGTTAATCGGTCATAATATTGCTTTTGACCTCGCGGTGATCATACGCCATCGACCATCTTTAGCGGCTCCAATTTGGCGCTTATATGATCGCGGGCGTGTATGGGACACAGGTATACATGAGCGTTTATATGCACTCTATCATGGATGGACACAACACCCTGAGATAGGGCGCCCGATCATCTCACAAGGAGTAAGCCTCGCTCAACTCGCAAGAGGCTTGCTTGGGATCGATATCTCTGATCAAAAACTAGACCCGAAGAGCCCGCGCTATCAGTACGGTAAGCTTATTGATGTACCTCTCGATCAATGGTCAGAAGAGGCGAGAGAATACGCGCTAGAAGATGCAAGGATCACGCACCAAATCTTTGAAACGCAACAAGAGAGACTCACGAACGTAGAGCACGTCACGCGCGGGCCTTATCGCTACCTCGCGAGCTATGACATCCAAACGCGCGCAGCATGGGCGCTTCATCATCTTGAGCTTTGGGGGTTACGAACAAGCTCAGAGAGCGTTGAATCTTGGCGCGATGAGCTCACCGCAGAGCGAACTAAACTTGAACGAGAGCTTGTGGAATTCGGTTTACTCAAGGCCGATGGTAAACGCAACATGAGCGCGATCAAAGCAGTGATCGAGGCGAGTTATGGAGAAGACACACCACGCACCGAAAAAGGCGCCGTACAGACATCAAGTGAAGTATTAGAGGAGAGCGGAGAACCGATTCTTAAGAGCCTAGCTAAATGGATGAAATTAGATAAGTTATCAGGAACATTTGGCCCAACAGTTGAAAGCGCCACAGAGCGCCCGCTCAACCCTCGATGGAATGTGCTTGTGAGAACGGGGCGGACTAGCTGTACGAAGCCCAATTTACAGCAACTACCACAAGAAGGTGGTGTGAGAGAGTGCTTTAGACCTCGTGAGGGGTGCGTTTACATCGGCGCGGACTATTCCACAGCCGAGTTAGTGGCACTTGCTCAAGTATGCTTAAACCTTGGTCTTTCTTCAAAGATGGCGCAAGCTATAGCGCAAGGTCAAGATCTGCATCTTGCTCTCGCTGCTGATCTTGCGGGCGTGACTTATGAGCGCGCTCTTGAGCTCAAGGCCGCAAAAGATAAACAAATACTCAAGCTCCGCAAACTTGCAAAAGTGCCTAACTTTGGTCTACCGGGAGGGCTTAGTGCGGGCGGTCTTGTCGCGTTCGCGAAAAGTGGCTATGATCTGGCGATCACTGAGAAAGAAGCTGAAGACCTCAAGCGCGCTTGGTTCGCTCGTTGGCCTGAGATGCGAGGTTACTTCGATCATATAAAAGAGCGCGTCAATGTGGGCCATATCATCCAACACTACAGCGGGCGCCGGCGCGGCGGTGTCGGTTTCACAGATGGTGCTAACACCTATTTTCAGGGCCTTGTGGCCGATGGTGCGAAGAGTGCGCTCTATGATGTCGTCCGCGCTTCATGGATGGAACCTAAGAGCCCGCTCTATGGTGCGCGTCCGGTATTATTTATCCACGATGAGATAATTTGTGAGGTCGAGCTCTCGCGGGCGCCCGCTGCCGCTGATGAGCTCGCACGTCTCATGCTCAAGGGGATCAAGCCATTTGTGCCCGATCTTCCAATCTTGGCTGAGGCTTGGTGCTCTCGTCTCTGGCGCAAGGGCCTTGAGGAAATGCGGGATGACTACGGGGTCCATATCGTGCAGTAGACCCTCTTCAATGTCCATCGTTGTGAAGATGATGTCTGCATGGTTAAGCTGCATCTCGTCGCGCAGCATGACGAGCTCATGCAGGATCTCTGCGCGGGGGTCTGACTCCTCATCTGATTCTTCCAATTCCTTAGACTCTCTGAATCTTCGCGGGTCGGGCGGAGGCGAGCACGCGCGAAGTGAAAGAGAAATAAGAATCAAAAGTAAACAAGTAGTAATGATACGAAGCGCTGTTGTCATGGGCTACCTAGCTTGACTTTGAGCTCTTTGATGTCTTCGGCCATCGTTGCATTTTGCGTGCGTAGTTCAATAATCAGACCCTTGATTTCTGTGAAGACCTTCATGTTTTCACGGTTATCATTTTCAAGCTGACTGATTCTACGCTCATGGTCTTGGCGCTGATACTCTGCTCTCGCAAGGTCACTAGAGAGCTTAATGACCCACGCTAGCGCGGGGATGGCAAGCAAAGATAGCCCGCGCCACAACCATTCAAGCGCTGTTGGCTGATCAATGGGGTTACTCATCCTTATCCCCCTCTCCTGCTGCCTTACTCACCTTGTTTTTGATGATGCCTACGATAATACTATTCAGGGCGCCTGCACCAAGCCCGATGATCGCGCCATAAAGCGCGCTCGCGCTATCCTCTGTCACTTCAGGGTGAATGATGGCGCCTACGATGGCGCCAACAATCAAGGCTATTGATCGAAGCGCTAAAACACGTTTTGGGCCTTCTATGTTGAACATCTTCAGGAGCGGGCGGCACCATTCGACAAGCGCCCACGCGCTAATCGCTGTCCATGCAAGAGTTTCTAGGGGTAAGAGAGCGGGGTTAAGTTCCATGATTCACCTCACGGGCTAAAGGTTCGGCGAAGTCTCATTCGGAGCTCGACGCCTGCGGCTAATAGGTCACTAAATAGAGATCTAATCGAGGGGCCAAAGTCTGAGCCCTCGAAGTAAAGAGGATAAGGAGGCTGGCCTCCGTTGCGCTCGCTCTCTGTCGAGCTGAAAAGATCAAGGATATGCGCGCCGTAGGGGTCATTCGTGCGCGCGTCTGCGTTCTCGCGCCAATAGCTAGGCGGTGTGATCTCTGTCTGAGGTGAGATCATGTCGATGATCACTGTACATTGCGCCTCTTGAGTGCGCCCGAATTGCGCCTTTAAAAGTTCGGGTTGTGGCTCCCTGATCACAAAGGGTAGAAGCTCAACATCTACGCTCTGAGCGCTTCCGCTCGTGGGGGCGCCGGTGATCGCGAGAGATCGCGCGGGCGAAAGATAAAGGCGAGATGTGCCACTATCATAATGAGTCGAGTGATAGAGCGCGCCTGATACTCTGATGAGGCGCTCTTCTCCCCACGCTGCAGTAATATCAGGTGAGGTGAGATAGGGCGCGCTCGCGGGGGTAAGTGTCGCGGTGGTTTCCTCCATGAGATGTTGGAAGAGTCCACTAAGCTGATTGATTAGCGCGGTGTAAGACCCTCTCACGCTGTAGAGTGTCTCATGAAGAAATGCGCGCTGTGAGAGGTGTGGTGTTTCGGTTGCTTGCAGAGGTAGACCGTAAAGCGTGGCTAGAGTCTCAAGATAATCTCTCGGCGCGCGGTGAATCTGAGTGTCTGCGCGGGCTTCTCTGAGATGGCTTTCTTCACGGAGCATAGAGAATCACCTCGCTGAGTTGCGGTAAGTCGCGCTTAAGACCTTCACTCAAGGTGAGCTGAGATCCTGAGATTGAATATGAGTATAGATGAGCATTAATACTCACTTGTCCATTATCAGGCAAAGCGAGCAAACTCTCAAGCTCTAGTGCGGTTTCCCCTCGTACATGATCGCGTGCTAGCACTGTCTGCGCGCTGCCTACATACTCTTGAGAGATGCGCCCGAAGATGTCTAAGATCTGATGTAGATAGGGCGGTCGATCAGGTGTACTCGTCGCTAGATCGAGAGGATCAAGCCCGTTAAATCTTGCGCCTGTGGCATAAAATGAAGGTGGTAATCTGCGCGAGATGTAGCGCTCTTCGCCTCGATTATCAGGCTCAATTACTAGCGCTGTGCCTACGGTGTATGTCGTTAAAAAGTTTGGGCCACAATGAAGAGTAATCACATATGAGCCCGCCGGCGCCGGTGGCGTGTACGCTTCTAAATCACCTCGCCTTTTGATCAGATCAGGCCCTCGCCCCGCTATCCCTGAATAGAGATATGTAGTGACGCCATCTACATCTATAGAGAGACGATAAGGTGAGAGCGCGTCTGAGAGAGGGCCTGTGAGCTGGATCTTTGCGCCGCCTCGATGATGCACGCGCGCTGACCTAAGCTCAAGATAGATCAGCGCTTCTTGAGTCGGTGAGCCATAACCAAGCTCTTGGACCGTACCCGCGAGGCTTTCAGGGTCTCCATAGCCGAGCCCTCCGCTTTCAAAATCTCCATAGCCTTTCATGTCAACTCTCCAAGCAAGTGATAGAGATCGCTAAACCTTCCATCGCTCCGATAGTAGGTACTCCCATTTGTAAGCCAAACAAAGTACCTGAGCTAACACTTAATGCAGGGCTAAAGGTGTATTTTACAGAGCTCGGTGAATAGTTACTTGGGCTTGTGATTGTAAAAGTTTGAGTGTCACTCGTGAGCGTGTCAATTTCCCAATTAGCAGGTGAACAGGTGTATATATTAAAATCAGCGCTATTTGTTGCTTGTCCCGCGTTTCGTGCTGCGATCGAGATATGCTCAATCGTCAAGTCAAAAGGTGCTCTGAAAGGTCCAAAAATAGCTTCCACTTTAGCAGGGTTAAATCCGTTTTGGAGCGTGGCCCCACTAAGATCATACCATTGTGTGATATGTCCGCTATACTCTAAAAATCGTACACTAGGACCGGCCGCGCCATCCGCTCCATCTGCGCCATCTGCTCCGTCAGCGCCTGCGGGTCCTACCACTGAGCCCGCGTTGATGGTCGAACCGTCATCAAGCGTCAAGATGAGCTCACCTGATCCGTTTACGGTCGCGGTGTCTATCCCGTTGTTGATCGTGAGGGTGTCAAGCGTCGCTGTGATAGTGTCTAGCGCTGTATACCAATCTCTTGAGCCGATAGCGGGCAGGCGCAAAGATCGCGCTGCGCTCTCGATCTGCAACGTACAAAAGGCGCTCGCGGGCGCTGTGCGTGGGTCGGTGTCGCTTGTCTCAGCTGTCGCAGTGTTGGTCGCGACCACGAAGAGTCTAACATCTCCCCAAGTATCACTCACGTTTTGCAGCGTGGGATTTTGTGCAGTGCTGCTTGATAGGCTCGCGGTCTGTCCTGATCTCGGTAGTAGAATGGACCATGCAAAAGTAAAGCTTGCGCTAGGGTCTGCGCTGTCTACCGCGCTCCCGAATACGCTATAGCTTTGAGCGGCAAGAGGTAAACTGTGTGTGATTGTCGGATCAGGGTTCGCTAGGGGGTCTAGGGTCCATCCCGCGTGCGCTGTAACTGTCATGCGTCTACCTCTTGTATCGTGAGTTGAATATCATAGATGAATTTGAGCTCTGAGCTTACGAAATTTGGATCTATTCTGATGATAAATGGGATAGTTTGCGTGTATGTCGCAGGCGTGCTGGGAGCCGTGGCGGGGCTGATCACTCTCGTTCCTATGATAGATCTTGTCGGGGGTAGATCTGTTGAGAGTGGGATATTTCCTGAGGGTAGGGCATAAACGACGCCATAATCAAAATCGAGAGGGTATAATTGAGTGGCTGTCGTGTCTGTCAAGCTATCGGGCGCTGTCGGTGCTGTAAGTGGTCTGATATTGTGGCTCCATAGTTTCCACGCTTTACCGCTCGCCGGTGTGGGTAATGTGACTACAGGGCGCCTAAGAGCGAGCATGAAATCAGCGCTGTTGAGGGAAGCATTGCCAAGGGGGTATGCTCCGCTCATATCAGCGCCATCGAAAATTAATGCAGTACCTTGAGGCGCGTCAATCCGGGAATATGATGTGTTGGCGGAGCTTGACCATGTAGCCTCTACTCTGATTAGGATATGTGAGAACGTCTCAAGCTCTGTCGCGCGGTCTTGTACTGCCTGATTTCTCGTTTCTAAGCGCTCGATCCTGAGCTTAACTTCTTGATTTGACAGTGGGGGCGCGCTGTACCATTTGTCAGCGTTGGGAGTGTGGAGGATATCACTTGAGCCAAGATTCGTTAACCGGTGAAGCGCAAGTTTAATCGCGCTCAACATACCAAGCAGACCATGAGAGGTGCTTTGTGAGCTCGTTTCTACTAAATAGTCTCGCGTGCTTAGTAGAGCGCTACTCAGTCCGGGCTGCGAGAGCGTGATAGTCCGCGCGTCTGCGTGGTCAAGTGCGCTGATATAGGTATGGGTAAGAGCTCCTCCGCTATCTACTTCATAAGTTAACAGCGGTGTCCATTGTCCAATATCCGCGCTTGTCGTCTCGGCAGGCTTTGTCACGCCTGCGGCGAACTCTACACGCTCTCTATATCGTGTCGTTGGCGAGTAGCTCACCTCTTGAGCGCTGCTGACATCCCAACGGCGACGGGCGCTCGTGTCGCTCGCTACTCTGATTGATCGAGCGTAAAGGGTATATGTGGTGCCTACGGTGCGCGCTGCGCTGATGTCTACAGGGCTGTTGATGTGAGAGCTCGCGCTTGAATCAAAGCGAATTACGCGCGCTTCGGGCGATAAACTGTTCCCGTTACTGTCGAGCGGTGTGCCTCCCTCAGTGATCTCTAGGTAGCCGAATGAAGAGAGCGTCAATAATCCATTGAGGTGATCATATGTGAGAAGAGGCCCACTCAATAAGCCTCCATCGTTAGCGCTCAAGTCCGCTGCGCCAAGTAGCGCGCCAAGTGCTCTTCGATCATATTCATAGGCTAGATCTGTGAGCGCCTTAACATCTTCAAGGTCTGCGCGCTCTAGCGCTTCAAACTTAACTCTATCCATTGTCAAATCTCCTCAGGGCTTGGAATGATAGTGAGCGCGCCTAGTCTTATCACGCGATCCGCTGATGGATATATATCACCGAGCGTTTGTGGTATAGCGTCATCGCCCGTACCTGCCACATATAGCGCGATATTTCGCACGCCCTCAACGCTCATGATCATCTCAATGAGCCGCGCTACAAATAAAGGCTCACCGATTCGGTAGGCGCTTAGTTCATCGATGAGTGATGTCTCTACGCTCTGAGATAGCGCGTTGAGCTCATATCCATTCTCGGGGGTCAAGTGAATGTCGGCATCAAGTCTCATGATCGATGGAGGGTATACTCTTACGCGCGTTCCTGCAGCTCTCCATCCCGGCGCGCTTGTCGGGTTGGCAGGGTCGCCCTCAATAATCCTCTGTATTGCTGCAATAGGACCACCAAACACTTCATAAGGGCCTAGTGTCCACACGGCGCCATCGGGTATTGCATCAGAATCTAAATAGATTACTCCGCGCTCAGGTACACTCACATATTTCACGGGGCTAACAGTGCGCGTCAAACTCGTTATTGGGTCGGTATATGTGATCGATAGGGTGTTGACTGCGGGGGCGTCGTGATAAATGACAGTAGGGCCTGTGGCTGTCGCGGTGCCTGTGTACTGTTGGCCTGTCGCTGTCCGTAAACCTAATGTTCCTGAGCCATCATCAATATAAAGGTAACTCATGCCCGCGACGTGAGGATCTTCATAGAGCGAGGCTAAAGTGATTCGCTCTTCTCCCTCATAACTCAGCGCGGCATATTCAAGCGCGGGCGCTTGGCAACGTGCTAGGCTCTGAAGGTAGAGCATAGCGCGACGTATCAGTGCGCTGTCTGTCTCTTCTTCTTGGCCGTTCGTGAACGCTGCGCTATTTGTCACGGTTAGGAGTTGAGAGGGTGCGTCTAAAATGGTGTCGATGCGCTGAGAGGCTATGTTTCCCGCGCGTCCTGATTCGCTCGCGTCAACGGTGAGATCTGCGCTCGTGGCGCCTGCGCTGATCACTGTCTGAGTTCTCACAGAGTAAATGATATCAGGGTTTGATGACGCGCCGAAACTCGCACCTGCCTCTATGGTGAGGTCTGATCCTTGCGCTAAAAGCGTGACTGTGAGCGATCCGCTTGCGGTGGTCGCGCTCAATCGGCTGATAGAGTCAGGAGGAAATTCCCCAAGGCGCTCATCAAGCTCCGCGCCTGTTGCGTTGCGAAAATCGAAGGCGTCTCTCACACCTGCGATCCGGCGCTCTGTCGATGACGCAAGCGCGGCCATACTCTGAGCGAGTACATCTATCACACTACCTTGCGCGGTGTCGTCTAGCTCGCTTCTCGTGATGAGTGAGCCAAGGAAAATCCGCGCTAGCTCGTCGCGTTCTCTCGGTACATACATTAAATCACTATCCTCTCACTGAATATCGCGCCCGCTACAGCTCTAAACTCTAGTGACGCGCTAAGATGATCTCCTCTATCAGAGATCTCTATCACATTCACGCTCTCAAGTCTTGGGTCTCTTGTGAGCTGCTCTCTGATGTGAGCGCTGAGATATCCCGCGCTGTCTGCTGTGATCCGGTCTCCGATTCTCTGCGGTAGCCCATAACCATCTAAAATCGGGGTCTCTCCTTGTGTAGTGGTGAGACGATGGCGCGCGGCCTGCTCAATGTTGAGCGATCCTTTTACTGTGGTTAAGTCCTGCGCTTTGAGTTGTAGATCTCCCGTTTTTGGATCAATGAAGAGGTCTTGGCCATAGGGCGAGCGCTGATCTCTTGTGGGCTGTGTCTCTGTGTCTCCTACGATGGGGAGTAGTACAAGATCACCCTCACGGGCGAGGATTCCGCGCGCGTTGTGACGCTCTGATAGCCACCCGTTAATACGCTGTAACTCGGGCCATCTCTCTGGCGCTCTATAGAGTCGATTTGCCAATACTCGTAAATCTTCGCCGAGTCGCAAACGATAAGATGTCACTGCATCACTCACGCGGGCGGGGCCTAGCTGCGTTTGTGTGATATGTGGGAAGGTTGGAGGGTCAAGTGTTCTAAGTGCATCTAAAAGCGAGTATGGGGCGCTGACTGCGACGCTCTCCGCCGCGCTCTCAATATCTTCGGCGAGTCCTAACGTTGTGAGTAATAGTTGCCATTCTGCGCTAAACTCATCATCGTATGAAACCACTTCGTCAATAACGGAGGTAACAAGCGCTCTCACTCTGCCCGCTGCGCGCTGTATCTGCCTGATGATATCAATCGGAATATCAGCGAGCTCTTTTGCGGCCTCCACGGTTCCGCGCGCGGCGTTGGTGAGCTGATCTAACGTACTCAGTAGGGGGGCGAGACCTCTTCTCACATAAGCATTAGCGCCTCCCGTGATCAGTTGCGCTGCGGCTGTGGCGTTTGCTGCAAGTTGTATTGCTACTGTCACGGTATTTAAAATGCTCGCAAGATCAAAAGATGTCTGTGTGCTATCTGCGTCATCATACGCCTTTAGTTGCAAGGTCCATGCAGGCGCTAAATTATCACCGTCTGCGGTGCGCTGTATCGTGAGGGCGTCAACCTCAACAAATAAATGCAGATCCTCATCAAGCGCACGAAAAATGAGCTGATGAAGATCAAGGGTAGCGTTGGCGCTCGCACTGAGAATAGATCTCAATTCAGCGCTCGTTGGTGACGCTTCCGCACCTTCAAGCGACGCGGCCTCTTGATACTCCTCTAAAAACTGACGAAAAGAGATCAAGATCGCGGGGCCAAATGCGCTGATGATTGCGCCTTCCGCGGTCATCGATGGTCGCGCGTCATATCCCGCGCTGCCTGAGAGCTCAATAGAGCGCTCTCGATAGCGCCCTAACTCTCTGATCGGTCGCTCTCCCAGCGTGTATGTGATCTGAGATGGGGCGCTTTGGCTGATTGTGAGCGCCTTTGGTGGTAGAGGTAGCGCGATGCTCTTATAGAGCTGTCCTCCGCGGTGCCACTCGATCAAATAGCGTGTGTTAATCCGCGCTAGACTTGCGAGTGGTCCGGGTAATGTGATGCCTGTGTTGAGCGCCATGTTACCTCTCGATCGTTGCGATTTCTGATGCTATTGTATCATTCGGCGCTGAGATTGTCGCGATATTATCTGAGGGTAATGATACTTGACTTAGCGCGGTTGGTGCGCCTGATACTACATCAAGAGAAGCGGCAGCAACTACTTGAGCGAGCGCTGATTGGAGGTTGAGCACTGCTGTTCTGAGCTCTGTTAGGCGCGCTTGATAGGTCTCGAGAGTGTCTATCGTGGGCTCTGCTATTGCAATATGTTGTTGTGGTGTTGAGCCGTGTGATATTTCTAGCGCGCCTTGTATGCGTGTTTTGGGTGTGAGATATAGGCTATCATCACCTGCGATAATTCGGGCGCCCGCGCTCTTGATCTCACTGTGATCTATCCCGATTTGATTGGCGGGGTATTCGCCGGCGCTCGTGAGCTCGATCTCTTCACGGTAGGTTTGACCCTCTGCGAGTGCTCCGAGAATGTAGGGGGCGCCTGCTCCTTGGGTGATCGTCAAAACCTCCGCGTTGAGCTTCGGTGTGCTCATGCGGTCGGTGTCTGATCCACCGAGAGAGATGACTGTACACCCGGTGTAAATGACACCTGATCCATCAACCAAGTCACATTCGGGAGTACCATTTATAATATATCTATCAATCACTTCCATCACGCGAAGAAACACGCGCTCGCGGTTTGCAAAACTCTTAATCATGGTTCACCTCGCTGATAGAATCCGCGTGTAAATGATAGTGTAGATCGGCGCTCAATGATACTGTTCGAATAAGCGCTTGTGCGGTGTGTCACCGTCTCAACATAACACACTAAAAGCTCTGATGTTTGGGGGCCTTTGATCTCTAATTTCACCCATTGGCCCGCTCTGATATCGAGGCGCTGTTTGATTGTCGCGGTGCCTGTCACATAGCGGTGATTATCGCGTGTGATACCGTCCACTAAAGAGATGATATATTGAAGCTCTTGATTAAGAGAGCTCGCTTTTGTTGCTCGTCCTACAGGTAAAAACGGCCATTGGCCGCGGTAGAGCCTGAGCCCTGCTCTCTCGATGTCCTCATTATCGAGTGTAGGACGTCCAAGAATCCCAAAAGGATCTACGCCTCGCGAGGCGTTCAGGGGTGTGTCTACATACGCCCCGTTAATTCGATCTTGAGAGCGCACACTATAACCAACCTTGATGATCTCATAAGCAGAGACCTTAATAGATACGTTGCGCGCGTGCTCTTGGACTTGTGGCGCGTCGGGGTCTACTCCTTGATTCGTGATCCGCTCAAAAATGAAGGGTTTGATTCGATACATGATCACGGGTGTGGAGCCTAGCGTGTTTGATATTTGGCCATCTGTGACGCTCTGAGGCTCAAGCGAGGGGTAGAGCTCAATGATACTTGGGTCTGCGTCAAATAGTGCCGTGATCACGCTCCACGGCGCGCCGGATGGTCTCACATGGCTAGCGTTCAAAGCGAGGCCAAACACTGATCTATAGAGGGCTACTCTTTCGGGGGCGTATGTCCTCGCGCGCGTCAAACTCGATATGATGGGGATGGCGTCTAAACTCGCTCCGTCTGCAAGCGTCTTTGGTAGTCGATAAGCGGCGCTCAAATATTGATAGATGGTCGAAAGCACGCTGCCAACGTTTCGTGAAGTGTGAAAGGCGCTCTTGACTGTGCTCTGTAGCAATCGTCCGTAAGCCTGCACGTCATAAATGTGACCGGATAACTGTTGCTTTGCGCTCAAATAGAGCTGACTCTCAGAGATGGGCGCTAAAAAGCTTTGCGCTGTCATCGAGATGAGGGGCGCTGTGATGAGTCCTGCGCTCTCCTTGTCACTGCTCGCCTCTACTCCATACGAAACAGCGGTCAAGCGCCCCAAGAAGATCGCGCGCTCTACCGCCTCAAGCTCAATGAAATCAGAGATCACTATCCATGCGTCAAGGTCAATCGTTGCGGTGTCTGCGTAGTGAGGCAGCGCAAAAGGGATCATTTCTAGTGGGATCTTTAGGTCAATCATCGCGCTCTGATAGGGCGCGTATAATCCTATCTGAATCTGCGCGGATGTGGTGTATGCGCTGATGTCATAAATCAGTTCGTCTGTATAGAGTTTAATTTTCATTGAATCAGTGCCAACAACTTATCAAGCGCTTTGCCAATCTCATTAACTGCTTGAGTCGTCAATGAGCTGATCTTTAGCTGCATATCTGTGATCTGTGTGAGTAGTTTAACATTCTCGCTCATTGAGATTGTGTTGCGCTCCATTTCGGCGCCAACTTTGATCATCTGCTCGAAAATCTTTTCACTGTCTGCGGTTCTGACAGCTGCAATGGTTTGTCGCGTCTGCTCTGCCTGTTGGCCTGAAAGCTTTAATGATTCAGCCACTTGGTCAACACTCAAGCGGTCTTGGGCCTGCACGCCGCCGCCTTGCAAACTCATCAGTCCGCGCGCGTCTCGTGTGCCGATGCCGGGGATTGCGCCGATTGTTGCTTGCGCGAGTCTGCCTCCTCCAAGTGTCCTCGATATGATTCGAGGGATTGCGCCGGGGGCCTCTTGCAGTTTTTCGGCCTCTTGCATCGCGCCTAAAAGATCACCTGAGCGGCTCATAATATCAGCAAATACTGACATCTGAGCTATTTCCTGAAGAGGTGCCGAGATCTGACCAAAAGCGCCCGCGCCTACTCCTGAGAGCGCTTGCATAATCTGCATTGGGCGTTGGCCTCGCTGTCCTGTCGCTGCTCTAATACCCGTGAGCGTTTCAACAAAGCTCATATTTCCCGCGCTAATACCGCGCGCTGTGAGGCTTTCAACGAATCCTCCAAGCTGGCCTAGAAAGCGTTCTACTCCTGCACCTCTGAGATCTAACTGATTCTCTGCTATGTTTTTGAGCGCAAGGCTTGAATTAAGCGCGCTTCCTACACTTAATCCGATATTCTGACTGAGAGCGCCCGCGAATCCTGCGAGGCTCTGTGAGCTCACCCCCGTTCTCTCTGCTGCGGCTAGTCGCATCAAACGACCTTGATTAAGATCTGTGGCTGTTGTTTTTAGACCGGTTGCGCCAGCGATCCCTAACATAAATTGGCGTGTTTGAGTGGGGTCAAGACCTAATCGAGCGAGCCCTTTCTCTCGCGCTGTCGCGGTGGCCCTCGCGTCTCCTTCGATCACTCCGCTCATTTCAGTTTCGAGGGCTTCGAGGCCGAGTACATCACCCAAGCGCGCCTCGCGCGCCTGAAGAGATCGACCGTACATCTTCATGAGCTCGCCCGGGATGGTGCCTAGTAAAGCGCCTGCAATCGGTATTGTAACAGATTTACCAATATTGGTGAGCATTTCACCGAAACGGCTTGTGAGAGAGCTCATGGTCTGCGGGCTCGTCATGGCATGGATGCTTGCGCGCGTCTCATCTTGAAGAGCCTGTCTAAATGCGCTTATCTTTTGCTCTCTACGCTTGTCTTCAGAATCATCACTACTCGGCGCGCTCGGTCCACTCGGCGCGCTTGGTACTGCATCAGGTGACATCTTGAGGCCGCTGAGTCCGTCTGAGATTTGACTCACAAGCGCGGCCATCTCTCTGAGTGCCTGCAGCGCCTCGTTATCGTCAATTTTTACTTTGATCTGTGTCTCTTGAGCCATATCTTTAGCGCTCCTTGTAGAGCTCGCGCTCTAATTCATCGATCCAAGCGACGCCCGTTTGAGCAGGCTGATCACTCTCTAGTTGTCGCGCGTGGTGTGGCGCGGCTTGCGTAAACTGCTCATCTGTGAGCGTCAAGAGATCACGCTCTAAAAGTTGCGCGGGGTGTAGATTCGGGCGCGTGGGGTCGAGCGGGCAAGGCTCAAGAGGTAGGGGCTGAGAAGCTTTTAATCCTGATCGGGCTCTCTTGATTTTCGCCCTCTGCCATGTGTCCTCGAAAAAAGGCGCGCTCATGCGCTGACACCTCCTCAAAAACAGCGAACAAGAGGGGATCATAACGCCCTATCCATTCGTCTAGCCACGCAGGCGGATCTAACAGCGCTTGAGATAGCGTGGCAAGTGCATAAATTCTGAGCTTTGCCATTGCAGGTAGATCATCATATTTCTCAGGGGCGCTGAGTTGTACAAGCGCGCGATCTCGCCTCAAACTCTGCTCAAGGGTCAAGATGCGCGTTGTTACTGTCGCGCTGAGCTCTTGATTCTGAAGCTCAAATGAGATATGGAGTATCTTTTCAAGATCTGTGATCTCTCGCGCGACCGTTTGTGGTGGTCGCGCTTCACTCTGTTCTTTGATCTCACTTAGCTTCATAACTCATCTCTCTTATCTCTTACTCGTTAGGGTAAACGATTTTTCTAACTTCAAAGCTCAAGTTTTCGCTGAAAAGTGAGGCGCTGTCTACCCTAAAGTTTCTCGTTGTGGGTCTGCACCCTTCGAGAGTTAAGAGTGTGTCTCCGCTGTTCTCGTCAATCACGCTCATATCGATCCCGCCAGCGCTCAAGATGTCGCTCGTTGAGCCCTTCTGCCACGCGCCGTTATCCTCTAGCGCTTGCTTGCTGATTCTGATCGCGTCAACTGTCATCGTTGCGGTGCGGCGTACAGGGATGATCTCTTGAGAATCAATCTCTCCGATCACGTCAACGCGCTGAGTTTGGATATTTTCAGAGATGTTAACACCTGTCGCCCATCCGACCTCTTGACCGGTTGAGCTCAAGAAAACTTTACAAGATGCGCCGCTTATTCCTCTATATTGTGGCATTTTTCAGACTCCTATTAAGCTGTAATGCGTACCGCTACGGCGGTGATACTGATGAAGTTAAGAGGCTCAACAGGCGCGACCTCATAGCTGATCGCGACCTCGTCTCCAAGGTCTTCAAGTTGGATGTTTTGGAACGCCTTGATCACTCCATCTCTCACCTGAGCTGTAAGCGCGCTTTGAACCCTTGAAGAAATTAAGGGGATTTGGCTTGCGCGCGTCGGGCGTCCGATCTGATCAGCTAGACTGTTGCGAAGATCTCTTACAGAGGTCAAGATCGACTCATACGCGCTGATCTCTGAATAAACAGGGTTATTATCAGTGAGATAGGTTGTGATCGAGCGCTCAACACGGGGGCCTAGATTATCAGTTGAGATCGCAATGATACCGCTCTTGAGCGCCTGCTCGATGTCTGCGTAGGCGTCCCAAGTTTGCGAAGTCTCAATGATGCGTGGGCGCTTGCGTGTGAGAGGCTCGCCAATATCTGAGCCCGCTTGCATACCTGCCAACATGAGCGCGGTATATTTCGGGCTCTTGGTCACGGTCTTTCCGCGTGGGTCAATGAGCTTGATGCTCTGCGCTGCAAGCGCTATTCCTGCATTGTTTAAGCTCGCCGCGCGTGTCTTCACGTTCGCTAGGCTCTCGCTTGATGCAATAGCACAATAAGCTTGTCTCTCATAGCCCGCGTTCGCGCTCGCTGTGAGGTGTGCTCCAAGCTTGCTTTGTGAGCTCGCGTCTTCAGTGAAGAGAACCACGATTTGAATATCAAGGTTCTCGATGCTCGCTAGTGCCTCTTCAAAGTCAAGTGTCAACCCATCTGATCCACCGCTCGCAGTCTGGCTCGTCGCGCTAACTGATGGCGCTGCTGATGAGTTGTCAAGCGTCGCCTCTGCGAGTGTAGAAGAACTCAGCGCTTGCTTAAGTAGATATGCAGGCGCTTTAAATGTCTCTGTAGATGCAGCTCCGATGGTGCGCGTGATATAATCGATCTCATCAAGTGCAATCTCTGAGACCTCGATAAGCGTTGCGCTCACGTCGGTGAGCTCGTTCGCTAGCGTGATAAAGTCTTTGAGCGTGGGGGCCTCATCGCTGTCTACAGTGAGCAGCGCCACAGCGTTACGCGTGAGTGTCGCGGTTCCGCTCTCGATGGTCACTATTAGATCATTCACGCCGTCTTCGTTCTCGATGCTGAAAAGCGCGTTATTCTCGATCTCAAAGCTCTCTGTGAGCCCGTTACGGTTTAAGCTCAGCGTGTGTGTGTCCCCTGCGATCGCGAGGGTCGCGTTTAAGCGGTTTCCCTTCGCGCCAAAGATCACGCTCTTGAGAGTGAGAGGCCCAACATTAAGGGATGCTTGAGCAGTAGTCTCTCGCGCGTTCACTAATCGCACACTCGACGCGCCCGCGCTCACTGCGGGGTCATCTGAAGGTGAGAAAGCAAGCTGGGCGAGTAGAGCGAGGTCATTATCACTCAGATCATAAGCGCTCATGCTGCGACGTGATGAGAATAACTTAGGTGTATGTGAAGCAACGCTTGGGAAGTCGCCCACAATCGCAATATTTCCGCTTGCAACATCTCCGCCCGCAAGCGCGCTCGCATCGATCCGCGTATAGATACCGGGTCGCGCTGTGCGTGGGAATCCTGATGAGTTGAGAATACTAGGCATTTTCAGCGCTCCTTATCTCTCGTGTTTAGGGGTGTCATTATAACTGATATTTAAAGGGGTGTCACGCGGCCTCGTGGCGATAAACCTAAGCTCAGTGTACCGATGATCTCATCAGGGCTGAAAAGATTAATTCCCGCGCTATCGTGCATCATAGCTGAAAGTGTGAGGCGCCTTACAAATACCCCCAACTCTTCAGCGGCTAACATCTCTTGCGGTGCGAGCTCTGCTACATTCTCGAATTGAAAAGTGAGGTAGCCATTAGAAACAAAATCTTTTCTCAGTGCGTGAAGCGCTGTGATAATGAGCTGGCCTAAAACCTCTGTCGCCTCTGCGCCTGCGGTCATCAGCTCAATCTGTGCGGTCTGATTGCTGATTGTCTGCTCAACTCCTAGCGCTGATCCCCCTAGTGGACGGTGGATCACATTTCGGCTCATCTGCTGACATACCACAAGAGGCAAACTCTGAGCGCCCGCGGTTGCGTGTGGAATCACTTTTGGAGGCTTTTCTCTGAGCTCCACAAGAATCTTGATCAAGCTCGCGTCATCATGCGCCGTGTTGTAGAGGTGCTCTAGTGTCTGCGCTTGATTGGCAACGTCAAGGTAATAATTGAGTGCGGCTCTGAGCGCTGTAGTCAAGTGATGGTGGATCATACGCCCGCCGCCTCTGCGATCTCATTGATATTATCTGTGACAATCTGCGCGAGATTCAGCGCGGGGCGTCCGGGATGTTGCCATGCCTCAGGGCGTTTGTAGCTCACCGTTCGCCATGTCGCATATGTAGTGTTTGATCCCGCGCGTGATGCGCCTGCTTCGGTTGTGATCCCTACTAGTTTGACCATGCCACTAAGCGCGTCTGATACTGATCTTACGCCACTTTTATTTATATAATACTGAGATCGCCCGCTGTCCATACGTGCGCCATAGATCAGTTTACCTTCACTGCCGCTCATGGTCGCGCTCATGCTCTTAGCGTCATCATAAGCCGCGTTGTCTCCCATACGCCTGATCTCAGCAACCTTTTTTCTGAACATGATGAACCGATAAGGGCGCCCGCTCTTATCTCTCCTGATCGGTGCCGCGCCCGGCCTAACAGTTCGCAAGAGATAATCTCTCATGTCATGCGGTGGCTGCCCTTGCTCTAAAAGATTAGGCACGATCCCTTGTAGCGTGACAATCACAAGATCAGGCGTCGCTTGCGTGATTGTGATCCCTCGCTTGTAGTCTCTGAGCACTGAGCCGAGATCATCGCCCGCTTCATGCGCTGTTGCCTTCCACGCTGCCGCGATTGCTACAGCGAGACGCTTTGCGCGGGCCTCTCTGCTCCGCTGATCGAGTCCATATTCTCTGAGATCAATCATCGCGCTGTTCCTTCAGGTGAGCCATAAAACTCTAGTTGTGCCTCTGCATAGATCGGCAGCTCGGCATGATAAGGGGCGGGCGCTTTAAAATTAACGTATGTATCTCTCACGGCGTGTGGGTGATTTGTCACAATGTAAACAGGGTGCGCGTAATATGTCACGCTAAAGCGCTCGCCTTCGTTGGGTGCATTGATCCATGAGATCTCACCATTCACCACGTTAAAATCTACACCTTCAGTCAGCGCGCCTGCGGGGTCAACTATCCCCTGAGCGTCGGCGGGTATCAAGTGTCGTACACCAAAGCTCACTGCGCCACCTGCGAGATCATGTGATCGTGAGGTGATAGGATAGCGTGTCGTGTCCGTTGCCCCTGAGCCGCGTTTGATCGTCTCTCGGTAAACGATAGCACTATCTGAGATCGTGAAGCGGTCACCGTATGTTGGCAAGTGCTCAGGTAACAAAGTGATTCCAATTTGTCCACGTCCGTATTCAGTAGCGCCCGCGGGTCCGTGTCTCTGCTCCTCTTTTCGCGCGCCTGTGATTACTGCCCTAATTGTCTGCGCGCTGTGGTAAAGATAACCCCTGCCGTTGCACGCGGGGCAATCTACGCGCGCTTGTTCAGCGTCTCCGCTCGCGCCTAGTAGGCTGAATCCATGAGCGCCTGAGACTTGGGAACACGGGCACTCTGCCGCCTGCTCCCATCTCACATTCATACCATGTGAGATGATAACCTTACGAAATTGCTCAGGCTTGAAATCTGCGCGAGGGTTAAGCTTGGGGGGTATGCGTGAGCCTAAGATCATGACTCACCTCACAGCGCCATGATATTCATCGCGCGGTAGGTGGCTTTGAGCGTGGCAATTAACTCTTTATATTCTTTCGTGAACTGAAGCACGCGCGCGCCATACCCTGAGTTAGTCGCGCTCGCTGTGGTATTAACATTCTGTGATAATCCATCCATTGAGGTACTCACGCTCGCGAGCCCTGCGCCTGCGATTAGATCACCTGCAACATCTAGCGCTAAAAGCGAGCTCTTGAGCATGACCGCCCGCGCTATGTCTTGCGGTAGCGTGTCGATGATCCATGAGATGTCAGTGTTTTGCGCTGCGGGCGCGCTCAAGCTCAACGTGAACTTGTCATGGCGCTTTATGCTTACGGTGGCGCCTGTGGCCTTCACGTCGTAGCGGTCAACGAACTTCTGAGGCGTGCTCACATCTACGGAGCTTTGACCTTGTAAGATTGTTGCGGTTCCTGTGTAGTATGGAAAACCCGCGCGGTAATCGAGCTCGAAATAAGCCGGGATATAATACTCTGCGCTAAGGCCACCGAGACCCAAGATGACAGGTACACCACCTGCTATTAAATAGCTTGATGCGCCTTCAGTAGTTGGGATAATGTGGACTTGGCCCGCCATGGGCTCAGTGACTTGAGCCCATTGTGGCGGGAGCTCTGCGCGCGTGGAGCTCTGCCCATATATGATAGATAGCGCCTCTACATCGATCAGAGGGCGGTATCGTGACCTGATGGGGTGCCATGCGGGCGCCCCATCGGGCTCTTTATCATGACGTTCAGAAAACGTCTGCACATCGAAAACTAAGCCGAGTTCATCGCTGACCGCGCGCTCGGCTTGCTCAATCGATGTACGAAAGATTGTGTCAGGATAGGGGCTACCATCATCGAGAGTTAAATCTACACCTAGCAAATAAGTGTCTCTGAGGTACTGTACATCATACCCGCGCTCTGAGATGGTTGCCATATAGGGAGCCTAACCTTCTACGCTGTTCTTGTCAGCGTTTTTTTTGCGAGTTGTGCGCCGTTTTTGTTTCGGTGCCTCATCTTCGCGGATCACTTCCCATCCCATCAGGGAAGCTTTAGCCCGTTGAGCTTCGGAGAGATCCCCCTCAATGATCCCCTCTGCATCGATGGAAACTAGACCATCAGCGAGAGAGAGTTCAATGTTTTTTAGGCGGGGATGTCGAATCTTAATGACGCTCATTGGGCTATCCTTTCAAGCTCTACTTAGATGTGAAGACCTAAGAGAGATGTATCACTCACGCTCTGTAGACCTGAGCTCGCGTTCACGCCTGCATTTTTGACCACGAACATCTTTTGCGGAAGCTTAACAGCAGGCGCGCCGAACATCATGAGCAAGAATGGAAAGGTTGTAGATACTTGAGCGAGCGGGCGGCGAACAAGGCTTAACATTTGGTAATAACACATATAATCAGGTGCAAAGTTGAGGAAGAGGATCTCACTTGCCCCCGGAATATTCGCGTTATTGTCAGTGATCACGGTATCTTGAGCGGTGACTTTTACCTCATCGATCAAGAGCGCGCCATCTGCGCTCGTTGCGTTCTTCGCGCTACGATAGACACGGAGATATTTAACATTTGCGTGTGATGCGTGACGGATGGTGAAGGTCACTTGATCACCCGCCGCAACAGTAACAGCGGCAGTATCAACAGGTACACTGATTCCGTTATCGCCTACAGCTACAATACGATAGATATAGTCACCGTTATCCGCTGCGACAAACTTTGAAGCAGCGTTAGGCGCTGCTGCTGCTGCAACTTGAACAGTTGGAGCCGCGAGAGATCCTTCAAAGACAGAACCAGACCCAAGAGCAGGCGCGATGCGGTCATGACGCTCAAGGAACGGTGCGCTAACAACCTGTACAGGACCATAAGGACCGGTGATTGAGAGGCTCGCCGCGCCGAAAGTGATTGAACCGTTGTTCACCTGAATTTGATCATGGCGCCCGTGGTGTACGGTCTGCTTGATGAGCTCAGAGAGAACGCGCGGTGTTACCATGATATGAGTGACCATACCATAAAAAGGCGCGCTGTAGAGAGCACCGAGGATCTCAGAGAGATACACAGCGCTTGGAGCTGCACCACGAAGATCTGCAACGTTTCCGCCGTCGCTGATCTGCTTAATGATACCGTTGAAAGCGTTAGAATCCTTGTTCTCATCAGCATGGAAGAGGTTGAGCTCAAGGCGCTGTAAGAGGCTCTCAGTACCGCGTCGAGTCTCCTCTGCGATAGCATCAGCGCTAGGTCCAACGATAGAGACCATAGACGCTTGATCAGTGACCTCGCGGCGCTCGGCCATGTAGCGGATTTTGGTTGCTACCTTCTCATAGGTGCTACGGTTCAAGATACCGTTGCCGCCCTCGCTGATGAAGGGGCTATGCTGTCCACCATGAGAGAGCACACGATTATATTCTACGATGGTATTCTGAGCCTGTACCTTAGCGAGCATAGGCCAAAGCTTAAGATCGTTCATGCTACTAGTAGCAATGCTCAAAGTTTGCGCTAGCTGTTGAGGTACAAGAGGTGAAAGGTTCGCGGCGGTCTGTGATCCACCTTGAGGGACGAGAGGTGTTTGATAGCCTACTGTACCCTTTTGAAGTGAGCCCATGAGGGCCGCCATATCTGCGCTTGATGGGATGCCTTGCATATCTATTACTCCTTAGATGCCGAATCGGGCTTTGATTGATAATGGATCAGCGCCAGACTCAAGAAGCGCCGCCGCCTCCATCATCTCACCTGCGCGCTGTGGGTCGCTGACAGTCATTGAGCTGAGTGCCTTGAATAAATCGTCGCGTGATGTGTCCGCGCTTGATGTCTCTCCGGGGGCGGGGATGTATGATACACTCTTAGCCATCGGCTCAACATGATTTGAAGTGTTGCCTCGTAAAGCTTTCACCTCTGTTTTTAGGGATTTGATGAGCTCAAGCGCGCCTTGAAGACCTTTACAGAGAGCCTCATTTTGTGCGCGTTGCTCGGTCAAGAGTGCATCAAGAGCAGGCGCGAGGGCTTCAGCAACGGTTTCTTGACCATCGTTAAAGGCTTTACTCATGCGCTCATATTGCGCCTCTTCGGCTTCGCGTTGGGCTTCTGCTACTCCATCGAGAGCAGTAAGCGCCTTTTCAAAGCGGTCTGTGTCTTCTTGGTCGCGAAGATACTCTGAAGCGCGCTGCAAAGCGATCTCCTCAGAGACTCCCGCGCTCTTCATCATGTTGATGAGATCTTGCATGATCACATAACTCCTGATAATTCAGCGGCGGCGCGGGCTAGCGCGCCTCGTTCGACATTGGGGTATAAAGTTGATAATTTGGTGATTATAGCCGCTAAACGCTCATCATTCAAGGCGTTATAGCTCGCATTAACTGTGCTGTCTAGTTGTTGCGGGATCAAGCCCGCGATGGATTGACCGTTTATTTGGCTTGGCGTCTGATAGCCCACTGACCCTTTTTGGAGCCAAGCGCTCACGCTTTTGATGAGCTGTAGTGATGTGTCAGGGTTGATTGGGTTGCTCGTGATTGCGCAATTAATCACCTTGGCTTTTGTCACTATTTTAGGGTTCATTGGGTCGCGCTCGATCACCTGACCCTCGACGCTAAAACCTAGCGTTCGATGTCCTCCCGCTTTTCGCATTGCGCTTGCTGTTTCGAAGATATCACGCGCTTTAGGCTTGTCTAAGAGCAACACTCCTTCGACCTCAGTATATCCCTTGCGCTGTGTGATTTTCGTTGGATAGCCTAGCAGGTTCTGAGCGCCTGATTGATGCTCATAGTTAAAGCAACCTTTCTTGAGAAAGTAGCTAAAATCTAAACCTTTTTGTAAGACTCGCTCGCCTTGTAAATCAACTTCATCGGTCGAGATTACGCCCGCTATTTTCGCGGTATTCGGTGAGTCTTTATCAATCTCTGCTTTGATCAGATCTAATCTCATGTGATCGCCTCCAAGCGCCCGCTACGGCTTACTGTCTGTGAGGGGCTAACAGGGATTGTATCACACCGACAGTTAGGGTGCATAGGATAAAGTGAAGGGCGCCAATCTGCACGCCTGCGACCAATATTAGTCCCGTTCTCGATGAGTTGAGCGACCTTAAAAATATATGGTCGCTGTGTCTCAGGGTCGATGAAAGCGCGCGTACAATATCCACAAGCGCCACTCTCAGGAATCCGCGCTACTCGCGCGTCTTCGCCGTCAAGCTCTACAGCCTGTGCGATCTGTCCTTCATTGTGGGTTGCTTGGAGCTCTGTTTCTGCGATCCTCTCAAAGTTACGCGCGAGGTCGCCTGAGCGCTGTCTAATGCGCCTCGCAACCTCTCGCGCTTGATCTTTTGTGAGTGTCGCTGCTCCCACCTCTTCCCTGATGATCTTGAGCATCCTTGCGCGTCTCGCGGGGTCGGGTGTGTCTAGCAGCCTCTCACCGTTCCAATCTTCAAAGATCTGAGCGCTTGCCTCATCTGCGAAGCGCGCGCCGAGTCCTCTGATATATGATCCTGCGACCTCGAAAGCGCTGACAACTCCCGCGCGCTCTGCTGCTGTGAAGTGTTCAGGTATTGCGCGCGGGCTCGGTGGTAGCGGTGGCGCGTGCTCGCTCGGTGGTCGCTGTGTCCTCATCGTTGACGGTGGAATCAAGCGTGGCGCTCGCTGATTGACCCCTGTCAATCTCTGTCTCCACTGCTCAAGGCTCCATGTCCTCATGCGCGCTCGCTCTTCAGGATTGGCGCGCGCGTATGGTGTACCGATAAGCCTGATAAAGAGGATCGGGTTAGTTGGCTCATCGAGTCCCGCGTCATATCCCCTAAGCTGATCAGCGTCTAAGCGACCTGAGCGCACTAGCGCCTCGATACGCTCACGAGAAAGGCCCGAAGCGCGAGCGCCTAAAAGCTCGACACTGAGCGCGTCATAATGATCGATGATGCTTTGGCGCGTCCGGCGCTCTGCGTCTAAAACTAACATCTGAGCGCCTTATAGAGATCGAGTAGAGGTGAGGATTTCTTCGCCTTCTCAGGTAGCTCATAGAGTCGCGCTTCGATGTTGTGCTCTTTCGCGAGCTCGCCCGCTATCTTGTTCGCTGCCTCAGAGTAATCTAGTGCCTCATCCCCCCCAAACATTGATGATTGCCCTGTGTCCTCGGTTAGCTTGATAAAACGCTCGATGGTCTTTTCAAGCGTGGCCTTGCCCGGATTAAGCGTGAGGATTTTCAAGAAAGCGCTTGCGAGAGGATCTTTTCTCACGCGTTCTTTTACCTCCCCGATAGGTATCTTTGAGACGCTCAGATCATCGCTTTCACTTCCCTCCGCGCCTGCGCTTGCATAAGCTAGCTCCTGTTCCTCTAACATGACCATATCGACCGCACTATTACGCTTGCTGATGATATCCTTACCCTTTTGGGGTAGTAGATCGCGCGAGATCACATTGTTGTAAATAGCAATAGCATTTTGTAAACTCTTTCGCTCCGACTCGCCAACACCTGCGGCGGCAAGTTTGCCTAAGCTCACTGTGAGCTGTTCCATTGTCGCATAATCGAGGTTTGGTAGTAGTCGATCATCATTAACTACATAACCAACCAACATATATTGCATGAATTCGCGGCCCGTCGCAGTGAATGTGCCATCTTGTGTTCTGATCAGTTGGCTTGTGTTCTGAGCGTTTAGTATACCATCTTTGAAGAGCGCTTCTTTGAAAGCGTTCAGGGCGTTGCTTGGTCGTGTCATGAAGCGGTTAAAACTGAATCCTTGAAAACTATCAAGGCCGCGTTGGAGTGTCTTGAGTGTCTGTTGAGAGACTTTAGCAGCAGCGGCGCGTCCTGCTGTTCGCTCATCCATGCCCTGAGTTTTGTTTTCGTTCATGGCGCGTACAAGCTTTGCCATGTGTGCGCGGTCTGTCTGTTCGGGCTCGTACACCCTCACAAGCATAGGCGAGCTCATCGCGTCTATGTCTTCTTGAGTGAATCCATAGATCGCCGCGTCTTGAGAGAGTTTTTCTTTGTAGCGCTTCGCGCCTTCAGGGTTTCTCATGTGTACTAGTTGAGTGCTCATTACGCGGGAGTTTCCACCTAAGACGATTCCATCGGGTGTCACGATTGGCGGGCCGTTGGTCGCGTCAGGGTTCGTGTTGATCAAATAGCTAGGTTCATAAGCGCTGCCCGCGTTGCGTTGTACTTTTAGTTGCTCCATGCGGTCTTGGTGATAGATGCGCTCTTGGATCCCTTCGGGGTAGTCCTCGCGCTTTGAGAAGCTCACCGGATCATGTGAGGGGATCGCGTCGCCCGCCTCAATCAACTGATATCTGAACTCAGCCTTGCGCTCTTTTCCATCGATGGTGAGAAACATCTCATCGCTTCGCCCTTCGCGCTTTGGCTGTGTCTGTGAGCCAAGTAGCGCGATCACCTTAGGGTCATTGGCTAGCGTGGGGTTAGCTTTGATCAAATCTCTAATTGCTTGTAAATGCTCATCGAGCTTTGATTTTGCTACAGGTGGCCTAAGATCTTCACCTTCTGGTATAGCGCGTTGGTCTCTATCATTCGGCGGTCTAAAGTCCTCGATCTTGAGTTGTGCGCGTCCATCTCCTCTAACAAGCATAGATAGAGAGCGGTCTTTATCTTTGGAGCTACTGAGCGAGTAAACTTTAAGCTCTCCCTGATCTCTTCCTTCGATCAATCCCTTTTTAGCCGCGTCTTCTAGTGCCTTGAGCTGATCTCCTGAGAGCTTACCTTGTGAGATGATGCTCTTTGTTCCATCATCGAAGGTCTCAACCTCGCCCGCGCTGATAAGCTCTCTAAAGATCTTGTCTGCCGCGCTGTCGCCGCTCTGCGCGTAGTCGATTTGGTCTTTTTTGATGAGCTCATGCGCTGTCTCAGGATCATTGTCTCGCAAAGCTTTTGCGAGATCATTATCAAGCGCTTTACGCTCCGCTGTGCTCATGCGCTCTATCTTTGGAGCTTGTGTTTCTGTTTGTTGCGCCTTCGGTGCGGTCTTGCGCTTGCGCTGTGCCTTTTCTCTGCTCTTGGTCTCCGCTGCTCCATGTTGCTTCTCTAAGATCGCTCTGAGCTCATCTTTTGAAATGGTTACAGGTTCCATATTTGGCCGCGCGTCGTGTGAGATTGTGACCATATCACCTTCTACGCTCTTGATATGGAAGTGTCCACGGCGCCCTTTGTATGTGAGCTTAAAAGCGCTTCCCTCTTCAAAGCTCGCGCCTGTGATCCCGCCTCCGTGGTGCTCTGCATAATAATAGCGATATCGGATGCGGTTTGTTTTGGGGTCGCGTCCGATCATCTTTCGATATGTGTATTTATGTTGAGCCGCTTTGATCATGCTCATAGTCTGCGCTAGATTCCACGTCATTTTTTACTCTCCTGTGTGACAATTTTTTGAGCCCATTTATCGCCCGCGTCGCCACCCCATAATAACCATGAGATATAGCTTGCGCTTGTGCGGTCTCGGTGATATCCGCGCTCTTTATAGGTGCGGTGTCGGCCAAAGAAGTTTTTCATGCGCTTGACTGTCTCAAGGCTCAACTCATCGCGGTTTTTCAAATTCACCGCGCGTTGTACTCCTGAGCCTATGCCATGCTCGCTCGCTTGTTTCGCGCTCAGTCCTCCGCGCCCGTGTTCGCGTCTCAGCTCAAGACCTCTCGCGGCCTCTCGTGCTACGCTCGCGGGGGGGCGGAATCCCTTTTCAAGATCTCCCTCAAAGATACTCTCGATCTCATCCATGAGTGAGCTCACGCGCGCCTTGTGCAGCGTGCTCATCTCTGAGGCGAGCTCTTTGATCACGTCAACCTCTCCTCGATAATTGAGCGGGGTTTGTGGTGCGGTCCGCGCTTTGATCAGATCGATGACCTTTGATGGCGTGTCTTGATGATTTAAGATCACCTCACCTTGTGCGCCTTCGACGCGAAAACTGCGCCTTAGGCCCTTCTGCAGCGTGAGCTGTTGCCAAATTTGAAACTGTATCTCAGGCCGCGCTAATTGCGCGCTACGCCCTTTGAGTTTGACCCTCATATTGATCACCTCTCTAAGCTGATAAGCGTTTGGATTATAGCAAGATCATAAGCTCCGCGCTCTAATAATCTAGCGTGTGCTTGTCTGATTCGCTCATCTGCGCTTGTCTCGATTACTGCGCGGTCTGCATCGGTGAGTGCTCCTGTTAAGCTCGCGCTTTGCATGATCTTTCGTGTTAGCGCTTTGTTCTTGGCCTCTTCAAGCCTTGATCCTGATGGCCTCAACACGATAACAGGGCGCTTTTGTCCTTGTCTGTATACTCGCGCGGTCGATTGTGTCAACGTGTCAGGCGCCTACGGTGTGGAGAGGTGCGCGACCATCGCGGCGCGCCGTT
>Ga0208160_1000187_pt1 | contig 30723 bp, 20 predicted proteins | sample CB_VirMetaG_FD_184536 | JGI IMG/M metagenome (GOLD analysis project Ga0208160, IMG submission 184536) | Freshwater to marine saline gradient viral communities from Chesapeake Bay - CB_1504_1 Viral MetaG (SPAdes) (version 4) | ecosystem: Environmental > Aquatic > Marine > Coastal | place: USA... | reverse complement strand
AGACGAAATTGAAAAGATACTTGTTAGAGTTAAAGATTGTGAAGACATAATTGCTACTATTGAAAAACATTTTGATTTAACCGCCAAAGAAGAAGTAATAAATGAGTAGTAAAGTATTAATTGCATCAGCTACTGCTAAAAAAGATCAAACAGAAACTCATCTTTTTAAGAGTCTTGAAGATCATGTAGAAGATATAGACCTTATTATTAAAACTGATAATAAAAAGGGATTATGTCAGGTTTATAATGAAATTTTAGATGCTGAAGGTGATAAGTATGATGCAATTATTTTCTGTCACGATGATGTAACAATTGATTCAGTTAATTTTGTTGACAGAACACTTACAGGGTTACAAACATATGATGTAGTTGGTGTTGCCGGTGGTAGTAAAATAAAGAAAAACACTCCAATTTTGTGGCATGTAATGACTGATAAAATGACGCATAGTGGTATAGTTTTTCATCCTCATCATGAATATAAAGAGTTTTGTTTTCCTACTACCTTTGGCCCCAGACCTAAAGAGGTAGCTGTATTAGATGGAGTTTATCTTTCAGTTAAGCCAAAAACTTTATTTGAAAAGGAAATTAAATTTGATGAAAACATAAAAGGCTTTCATCATTATGATATTAAGTTTAGTATCGATTGTAAGCTTGCAGGATTATCACTCGGTACACTTGATATTAACATAATTCATCAATCACCAGGTCTGGATGTGTATGATGACGCGTTTAAAGACTCTGAAAAATATATGAAAGAGTTTTTAAACGAAATTATGACCTAGGATCGTCTTCGTTATAAGTTTTCTTTCTATTGTAAACTTCTGTAGCAGCGTTTATTTCTGTTTCATTATTTGCCTTAGCAATTTCCCTCACTTGACTATTTGTATCAGTTAATGTGAGGGGAATATTTCTAAAGTGATGTGAGTGTGCGTAAATTTTAACAGAATTAGCAGTAGCGACTGCAGTTACGGTACTACCGTCACTATCTTTTCCAATTTCAAGCCCACTAACTAATTCACCATATAATATGACTTGTTCTGTTTCTTGAAACTCTGTAGGAGCAGTTATATGATTAACGCTTAACTCACCATCAACATGTAAACCGCCTCTTACTACCATATTGCCATTTACACCAAAATTACTATCAACTAATACTTGACCACTTTGTTTATTTTTTATCGAAACAATATTAGCTTCTAATGTTAGTCTTTCACCACCGTTAATGTTTACTTCATTTTCTGATGATATATTAACTTGCTGACCACCAATATTTGTAATAGCTCCAGATACATCTACTCTTCCGTATGATTTAAGTGATATCCCGCCCGCGCCAACCTGAACATTGTAACGATTTGCAACATTTAAAGTATAAGTACCACCTGGCATATCATCGACGTGAACATATTCAAGCATTGGGCTTTCTTTTTTGTGTTCATACACACCTAAATTATCTACAAACACCGCATCATTATAAATTTTACCAACTGAATCAATTCTTATACTACCAAAGTCATTCATTACTAAACCAATTGATTCAACTTTGTTTTTTGTAATATCAATTATATGATTACCACCTAATCCCATTTTTTCTTCTATTGCTGCTAACTTAGTAATATTATCTTGATATAAAGCTTTATATTCACTATAAGATTTTTTGTTTTCTTCAACCCATATACCATCCATACTACTAGGACTAATACCAGTTTCATTACAAACAGGGCATCTTTCTACTGGAGGTAATAAAGTTTCTTCCGGTAAATTGCCTTCTACATAACTAACAGGTGTATAAGACGCAATTGGATCACTATTGAGTTTTACTGAAATTTCATCACTATAATTTGCAACCCTACCATTAATAACTAAAAATTCTTTACCGCTTTCTCCTAAACAAACTGGGCATTTAGCATATTCACCATCTAAAACTTGCAAAGTAGATGTTAATTTAAGATAAGGAGAATCTTTTATAGCTTCTGCTCTTCTAATTTCAAATAATTGTTTTATATTTGCAATACTTGCTACAATATCATGCCATTCTTCATAAGCTGATACATTAAAATTACCTATCTTTTGATAATAATCTCCTCTTGTAATATAATCTAAATCTCTACCAGTATAAATGTTTCTAAATCCTTTTACTGTATCAAATTGATCTTCCTGTACTAGTCTTTGATCATTATGAGGTGAAAATTCTACATTAGTTTTTAATGCAAATTCTTTAAACCCACCACTATAACCTGAAAATTTAAGACTTTCTCTGTAATCAGAATTTACAAATTCGATAGTACCGCCTTTTTGATTAATAACGTATTTGTTTTTGTAATAATCTAAATCTTGTTCTTTAACATTATTGGCTGATAAGCTAACGTTTTCGAATGATCCGGGGTAATCATATCCTTTTGACCCCCCGTAGATGCCTTGCCAATCATTATCACCATAACTAGCAGCAAAATAAACTGGAAAAAGAGGATCACCATTGTGAAAAAATACCCACACGTGTGAGCCAACCGCGGGCACTGCAAATGCACCCTTAGCTTTGTTCGAATATACGCTGGGAGCATACTCAAAACTAAACAAATTAACGTTATTATTGTTATTAGCGATAGGGTCGTTAAATGCGTCATTAACTCTAAAACGATATTTTTCATATATATTTCCTTCTTTTTCTCCAATGCCTTCCAAGTTTTGTTGACCCGTAGTAATAGTTTGATCTATTTTTATTTCACCGTCTTGGAAACCACTTAATCCGAAATAGCTACTATCTGATATAGATGCATAATCACCAGTAGAATTAAATCTACCAGATGACATTTCTCCGGTGATAGGAGAAGCACAAATACTCCAAGGTAAAATTAATTTTAAATCTTCATAGATATCATTAAGATCACTATTAATATTACCACCTAAAAATTTAAATTTTTTATCTTCAGGAATTTCATTCCAGTTTTTATATACGGTCGGTGAGATGTGAGGTACAAAAATTTTAACACGACCTCTAGCTTTTGGATCGTTGTTTTGTATTACTATACCTAAATAATTTCCGTAATATTTTTTCATTTAAATTTTAAATTAACAGTAGATTTACCGCTTCTTATTCGACTAGTGAATATATTTTCACCATTATTTTCTTTGAATACTCCATTCACAGATTGTTGGTCAGCTTGAATATATGTATCTTCACCAAAGCCTCTGAAATCAGTTAAAATACTAAGAGCCCCGTACGGTAATTTTGTTCCAGGTTTTTTATATGTTCCTGTAATGATATACGTGTTATCAGTCGTGTAAAACCCTGTTGACGGTGTTACCATATAACCTTTGTTATCAATTTCTAAAGTTACAATAAAATAACCACCCGGTAATTTTCTAATTGCAGCTCTTTTATTTTTAAACTCATTAACATCATATGTAGCAATTTCTGGATTTTGATCTTTTTCTGAAACTATATCATAAACATATTTGTAATTTTGATCCATTACATCATTAACAACACTTATAGCAAATTCTTCCGGGTCTGTAATTTTTTCAAAACTATCAATAATACCGACACCAGCTTCAACTAAAGCGTTCAAAGTACCAATTTCTGCATCCTCGGAAACTGAGGTTCTATAAACTCTAATACTATAATAATTCCAAAATATAGGTGGTATTTCTTCGACTTCAGTAATCGCTGGTACTTCTTCTTGTTTAGATTTTTCAGCTGGCGGTTCAGTTCTTTGTTTTACATTTTCATCTGCTTGTGTAGCTAAAGCAACTTGACTCTTTTTTACACTTTCTTTTTCTATTTTTTCAACCGTTTCAGGTTTTTCAGCGAAATCTTTTCTCTCTCTAGGAGTAAATTCAGTAGGTACTTCTTCACACCCTAACATTTTTTTCAAAGATAAACCTCCAGTTTCTACTTGATCTAAACCATTTTGTTTCTTAATTGTGAAAGCTTCTTTTATACCCTTTACTGTATTTTTGGCTGTATTTTTTATATCTTCAAAAGTTGCTTTGAAAGCATCTTTAATAGATAAGTTTTTAGCATCACCTAAATCGGGTACCTTAAATTGATCTAAAGAAGGTATACCAAAAGGTACGGTAAATACACCTATCAAATCCTTAATTTTTTCTTTTATACAAGCAGCCATGCCAGGTGTGTTTTTTTCAACCCCTTCAGCAATTTTTTGATCTTTAATTTCTTTTGGTAAAGGGGTATTACCTTCACCAACTAAATTTTTAGAGTTTAGAGTCTCTACGTTTTTTAACTCTTCGGTAGGCTTAGGTACAGATAAAGTACTAGTAACGTTGCTTTTTTTAGCTTTGAGACGTTCTTGTATTAAAGTTTTGGTATTGACTTTTTGTACCACATATATATTTAGTTACCTTATCTGATAATAAAACTTGAATTCTTGGTGGAATATGCTAATATAAATATATGCGAATTTGTGTTATACCAGACCTACATAACAAAATTGATGTAGCGGATTATATTATTAACGAAGAGGATGCACATGTAGATGAGTTCGTTCTACTTGGAGATTATTTCGATGATTACAATGATACACCTGAAGATAACAGAGAGACAGGTTTGTTTATCAATGAATTTATCAACAACGATAAGTTTAAGTTTTTGATTGGTAATCATGATCTTCATTACATCATTAATCATGCCCCGTATCAGTGTAAAAATAGCTACGATGAAGAAAAGTTTAATGTTATTAATGAAGTTGTTTCAGAAGAAGCTTGGGAAAAAATGGTCTGGACCCATATTAGAGATAAATGGTTATTTTCACATTCCGGTATTATTGCTACAGATGGGGTGTTTAATCAAGAAGAACATGACGGTAAATTAAATCTAGAAATTCAAAATGTTATTGAAGCTAATCTTCCTGTTTCACCTAAACTTGGTTATGGTGGTACATACTGGAGAAGAGATTGTGAAGATGAACTACCTTATGCCGAAGCAGAAAATTTTAAATACAATCAAATGTATGGTCATACTGTACTTGCTAAATGGGATTGCACTCAATATGTAGGGTATAGAGCTTATAATATTGATACACATATGCAATATTATGCTGTTATCAATACGGAGAATGATTATGTTGAGATCAAACGAACAAATTATACACATAGGTATTGGCCTCTTGAAGTAAAATGGTTACAAAAAACAGATCAGATAAAAAATTTGTAAGTCTATCAGGACCGAGTTGTTCAGGTAAAACTACTTTGGTTAATGCTGTAAACTGGTCTGATTACTTTAAAGATTATCATTTAGTAGAATCTCATACTAGGGCTTTGAAGTCTAAAGGTATGCAGATTAATGAAAAGGGTAGCGATGAAACTCAAGTTGCTGTGATGGATATTCATCATAGTAATTATGTAAAGTTTGATACTAAAAGTAATATCAAATCATTTATAACTGATAGGTGTGTTTTAGATGGTATTGTTTATACTGAATGGTTAGCTAATACTGATAGGATTCATAGTAATATTCTTAGTTATGCAAGTAAGATATTCATGGATGTAAAAGATAAAATTGATATTTTATTCTATTGTGAACCGGTTGAGTATAAGGATGATGCTGATAGAAAATTATCTAAAAGAGATCATGAGATAATTTGTAATTTATTTGAGTCTTATATTGGTATGTTTGATTTGAATCAAGTAGTAAGACTTAGAGGTTCAGTTGAAGAACGATTGAAGATTATAGATAACAAACTAAAATTTAACAAAGTTAAGTTAACTACAGAAGATATTTTATTATGGAACAACTAGATAACACAAACATTAGTACGCACCTAGGTCAGAGTAGTCAGTATAAGTCGCAATATGACCCTGGATTGTTAGTAAGAGAGCCTCGTCAAAGTAATCGTTCATATCTTGATATTCAAGATGACAATCTACCTTTCGTAGGTTATGATGTATGGAATGGTTATGAAGTGTCAGCTTTGACTAATAACGGTAGACCGGTAGCTGCAATTGCAAAAGTAATTTATCCTTGTAATAGTAGTTATATTGTTGAATCAAAGTCAATGAAGCTATATTGGAATAGTTTCAATATGACTAAACTAGGCGAAACATCTCAAGATGTTATGGGTGAAATTGAAAAGAGAGCTATTGAAGATTTATCAAGCTTTCTTGAAACAAACGTAAGTGTTCAATTGTTTTTCGATGATACAGAAATTGAGGAAGGTCTAGACTTTTCTGTTATTGAAAATATCGATATTACGGTTGGTCAAGACGTTGTATTTGATACTTATAATGAAACTCCTGAACTGTTAGAAGTGGAAGAGCATGATGAGCCTCAAGATATTAATTATATTTCTGGCTTGTTGAAGTCAAATTGTAGGGTAACTTCACAACCTGATTGGGGTGACGTATACATTTACATGAGAGGTAACAAAGTACCTACTAAGGAATCACTTCTAAAGTATATTGTATCATTTAGAGATGAATGTCATTTTCATGAAGAGATTTGTGAATGCATTTATAAGAGGCTATGGGATACTTTCTCTCCCGAAGAGTTATCTGTGATGTGTTTATATGTTAGAAGAGGTGGCTGGGACATTAATCCTCATAGATGCTCCCATGAGCATCTTTATAATGAGCTTCTATTCGATATAGGTAAGATCTTTCCTAAGCGTCCTAGACAGTAGTCCGTTCCATAAACAGGTGAAAGACCCGGGGTTCGAAACCGGGTCTTTCTTTTTGCACGCCTGCGGGATCGGGGTCGACAGGAGTAAATTAGATATATCCTAGATGATATTTTCTTCTTCTATTAGGACCAACTACAATGTTCTGACCTGATAATACATTTTGTATAGCTGATGAATTCACAACTGTGAAAGGTACACCATAATTGTCAGTGGTTACTAAGTAAAATAATGAACCACCTGGTAAAGCTAATCTAATTTCTGTATCAGTTGAACCTAGAAGACCATCAGATAGTGTTACTGAACTTAAATCGTGATACGTTGTAGCATTATCAAATAAAACGCCTACAACTTGACTTCCATCCCATGTACCAGCTTGATCTAAAACCATGATAGCATCGTTACCGTTAAAAGCTGATAAACTGTAATTAGGTGCTGGGGGAGGCGTAATCTGTGTAGTATCGTAAACTCCGTTGTTTAATCCTGTTGCCATGTATATATTTATTGCTCTCCATAAAAAAAGCCCGACCTTTCGGCCGGGCTGTGATTAATAACTGTAAATTTCGATTAGAAGTATACAGCCTGAGAACCTGGTGTGAAGGCCTCACCAAGATTCTTAACAATGATAACGTGGTAGTACAAGTTAGCACCGAAGATGTTGTCAACAACACCGTAACGGGTTAACAAGCCAACACGTGGCGAGAAGTCGTTAGGACCAATCGTTCTCTGAACCATAACAGGAATGTATGGACAGTAGATAATACCAGTGTCGTAGAATTCAGGGCCTTTGTAACCAAGCAATGCATACTCAACACGAGAGGTACGAGCACCGGAAGGTGTGTAAGTACCTTGATCAGGCTGAGAAATATAACCTGCATTGTTTTCGTACTGAGCTTCTGTGCGGGTGTCACGGTAAACGTTGAAACGACCGCCGAGGTTACCAACTTTGGCAACACCAACAGGCTGGGTGTTAACGTTACCCTGAACGGGTACCCACTGGAACTCAGGCAACATCTCGAGGATAGCTGCAACTCTAGGTGTACAAACGATGAAGTTAGCAGCACCACGTCTGTTACGAATAGCAATTCTATTTGCTTCAATAATGATTCTCTGGTAGAAGTCTCTGTTACGCTCAACTAACCAGCGACCGTCAGCAGACTGAGGAGCCCAGATGGAATAACCGTTTCCGGATCCATTATCAAGAGCAACCTGAACCATACGCATCAACATTTCACGATCGATCTCAGCCTGCAACTCGTAAGACATTGCATTGGTGAGTTCGGTATCGATGTCAATACCATTCATGTTCTTAAGGTCCTGCTCGAGCTCAACAGACCAACGAGCGGCCAAACGACGTGTACCAGCTTCAACAGCTGTCTTCTCAAAGCTAACAACGACCTGAGGAATACGTCCGGTCAACTCAAAGTTAGCAAGAAGTTTTGCAACACCTTCGTCCTGATTGACGAATGGGAAGTCTGAACCAGCACCTAAACCAGACAATTTTTCGGAAGATGTACCAGTGAAACGTGTATCTAAGAACTGATAACCTAATTCCTTACCATCGGCATTGGATCCAGAACCGGAACCTCTACCAGAAGCAGGGTTGTTAGCAGTGTTTTCAGCAGTACCATAAGTACCCTGACCGATACCGTCAATACCATTACCAAGAGCGTCTGTCTCGTACTTATAACGCAAAGCAAATGCTAAGCCAACGGGACCACTCATAGGCTGAACACCAACGATTTCGTTAGTAATCAACTCAGGGAAGGTACGACGAATCATAGGAATAAGAATCTTAGGCAAACGGAAGTCACCGGTTGCGTATGTGTCACCCTGACTGTAAGAGTTAGGGATCTGATTACCATACTGACCGATGTTAACACTACCATTGCTAAGAGCAGATCCTGTTCCGCCTGCAAAGTTACCATTCTCGTTTAAACACCATGCCTCTTGGTTTTCCAAGAGCATAGCCGTACTCAGACGCTGATGGTCGTCTGTGATTTCTTTGACATTATCAGATTTGTAGTCCAATACAGGACCCCATTTTTCTAACAATGCTTTAGCCCTATTCTGATCGATATAGGCTTCTGAGGGTTTAATAGTATTCATAGTTTTATGTATACGGGTTTGTAAGCACTCTACCAAGAGCGCTGGAAATTCTTATAAAAGGGTATCTATCAATGAGATTAATACTTACCGAGCTCGCCTAAGTAAGCGTTAAAGTAAGGATTCTCAGATTTCTTAGACTGTTGCTTTGCAGACTCACTAATAACTTGGGTAGGTCTGTCAACGTCCTTAGAAACGGAATTCTGTCTTTTTGCTTGCTCATGCAAAACTTCAAGATGCTCTTCATGATTTTTATCAAACATCTTCAATGTATAATCAAAGTTCTCATTAATAAATTTGGCAGATTTGCCAGAGAGGACTTTCTTACAAAACGCAGCTTTGTCTTCAGATAATTCGGAGCACTTACTTTCAAGTGTCAACTGAGACTTAAGTCTAGCATTTTCTTTAGCTAATTTTTCAGCAATAGAGCTGATTTCATTAACTTTATTAGTGGACTCGTCAATTCTAGCTTTACCATCAACGATTGCATCTTTAATTGCATTCTTCTGTAAAGCAGCATCAACTGCAAGTACACCACGTAACTCAGATAGCATTTTAGCTGATCTCTTATTCTTAACTGCCTCATTAATACTTTTCTGAGGAACAAGTTTCTCAAGATAGACATCAAGGTATTTACTAACCTTATTAACGATATCACTCTTAAATTCAGAAGCTTCTTGTGTGAGAGCTTTGCTGTATTTCTCAACCACTTTGATCATTTTATCAGAATGGTTCTTATCAATTGCTTCGACAACTTTGTCTAGCTTTTTAGAGTGGTCAATATCAATGGCTTCAAGCAAATGCTCAAGCTTGTTAGCATATTCGTCATCCTGTTTGACGAGAGCAGCCTCAACATGAAGCTGAACCTTCTTGTTAAACGCTTCTTCAATCTGCTGCAATGTTTCCTCAGTGAGGATGTCTTGAGCTTTTTCTTGGAGTATATCTTTGATGTTTTCCATATTAAAATAGTTTCTTTTTAGAAGCTTTATTGATCTTGTGCTTCATTTTGTCTTCTACAACAGATCGTAAATTATCATGAGCATTTTTATATTCGCCATTGATAATATTCTTTACAAAATTTTTAATTTCTTTACGCTGTTGAATCATAAGATTTATATCTAATATTTATGCTTTACCGTCCAATTTTATCTAAAAAGTCAATAATTTGGTCTCTTAAATAATCATTCAATTCTTTTTTAGGTAAAGTTTTAATACTTTCTTCGAATGTATCATAAGATTCTTCCCATCTTCCATCCTTAGCTAACACAAATTGCTTAGATTCTAATATACCATTAACGAATGCTTTTGGGCAAGAAGGATCGGATACACAATCAACTGCGACCAATCTCATTTCAGAAACCCTACTAACACCAGGTCTGGTTTTTTCTTCGGATAATTGACCTAATGCCCTTGAGCTCATACCGACTTTTACACCGTCATTGATTAAACTCTTAACGATTTGACCACATGGTGTAGAAAGTACTTTTGACTTACCATAGAACATATTACCTTCTGACCACAAGTCAGTTACCATATGGCAAGCACGTTCTAGGTCAACTTCAGCAGATGTTGGGTGGTTTAATTCACCCATACTTCTGTTCTCATTAACCATTTCTCTCATATAACGATCAACTTCACGTTGTAATTCGTCTCTGGGATAGAATCGTTTGTTACGGTTAACGTCTTCAGCCATCATGTAAGGGCCTTTGATATAAAGCGTTTGACCTGAGCCAGTGCTTTTCTCTTCGACGATGTACTCAAAAGCCTCTTTAGGCGCCGGATTTTCAACTAGTAATCTGAAAGACATCTTATTTAATATTTATACTATAATTTAATTTTTTCAGCAATTAAGCTCTTTTTCTGTAAGTATTTTGAATTCAATACCTTTTTTCTTAGCCCATTTTTCTGCTGCTTCCCACTTAGCTTGATTAACAACCCACGTTTTTTGCTCATAAAGCATTGTACTTTTACGCTTATATTTTTTAGGTTGTGGAGCTTTGACTTGTGAGGAGGGTTTAATTTCAATTAGATAAGTTTTAGTACCTGATGACTCTTTTATAGATATGAGACCATCAACGAAATAACGGTGAATCCTACCATCTAATGGGCTTTGATAAGGAATAATTACACCTTCACTGTTCCATGCAACAATGTTTGGATTGCAGTCACACCAACGGAAAAATTTTAATTCCCACCCAGATCTGTAAACTGGTAAGGACTTTCCTTTATATTTTTCCCTCAGTTTTGGTCTAAAAACTCCTTGTTTAAAAGGCATATTTTTATTTAAAACTATCCAATCAAGAACAAGGTCGGTTCAGCATCACCCATACCTGGAGACGCTCCAGTATAGAGTTGCTCTTCTAATCTTTCTTTTTCAGTTCGACCTTCTTCTAATAAATCATAATTGAGAACACCGCCTCCAAATAGCTGAACATTACCGTATTTACCTCTTACCCTACCAACTACAATTTTGGATAACGCAAGAGCGTATTGGTAAACCCATTCTTCTTTTATGACCCACGCAATAGGTTTTTCGACATAACATTCTAAAGTACCCCAAAACTGTTCGTCTTTTGGTTCTGGGTACATTTGCATCATTTGAGTACGATCATTAAAGTTTATAGCTTTTCTCAATGCTAACATTTTCTCTCTCGTATCAAGCCAATTCTTAAGAGTGTACCAACTTATAAGATCAAATCCATAATTACCCATTGAGTAACTGAAGTATGTTTGTTGAGCTAAAGTTTGTTCAATTGTGAATAAAGTGTTAACACCATCAGAGGAACCTACTTCAAATCCGCGAACTGAAACAACTTTTCTATAATCATCTAAAAGATAATCATAAGCTTGATTTAACTCTAATTGATTAGGTTTTAAATTATCACCAACTTGATAAATGTATGGGTTGGCTGCTTCACCAATAACCATTTTACTCAAACTATATAAAGGAGCAAATTGTTTACCGCATTTTTCTTCGTATCTGAAATTGAAATTGGGATTTAATTTTTGAGCTTCTGTTGTGGCAATTTTTGTTTTGTAATCGGAAAAATCTGAATCTCTTCTAGCAGAAAATAAAACATCCATTCTTATACCCTTACCTCTTTCATACAAGTCGGAGTTAAAAATGATATATTCTCTAGTATAACCAGCAAACTTTGTAAACATTTCAACAGCTATGCTTATGTTTTCATAAAGCTGATCTTGATGAATTTCTACGTTAATTAATGGAGCTCCTAAAGATCTTGAAATGCGTTCTCCTAATCTACTATAACCACAAATAACATTGTTTAGGTTAGTAGAGTAAAAAGAACTCAAGGGCATTGCTTGACTGCAGTCGATTACGGTTGCCATAGAAATATTTAAGCAAACGACTCTATTGTAACCGACACGGCGTGAGTTACTCTATTAGAATTCGGCACATAAGCAGTAACTGGTAATTTTTTTATAAGTTTATTTTTACCGTCTACTTCAATTGCCATATTTTTATTAAACCTATTTTGATACTCTAAACCCGACCCGTTTCTACCAAAAAAAGCTGGCATAGGGTGAATTAATGTATTATCTTTTACTGATTGTCTTTTCCAGATATAAGAACCAGATTCACTATTAGAAGGATTAGTACCAATAGTACCGGTACCTAATATTTTAGTATTGTTTTCCCCGTCCCAATAAATTATAAATTTAAAATTAGTAATTTGTTCCTTGCTCTCGGAATTATCTAATCTACCGTGGTAATAAGTAACAATTGATTTTGAATAGTTGAAAGGTTTATCAAAAAGTAAACTCCAAGTACCTGATTCAATATTAGAATTGTTAGAAGATCTACTTACAACTTTATTAGTAATTACATTTTCACTATTTGATGCTAAAGGGTTGTTGTTATAAAAATAACCTAAACCTAAATTGCCGGTATAATTAGAACCGATAGATAAAGCTATAGTACCTTGAAATGTATCAACTACTGAATTTTTTCTTGTTTTAGATGCAATAGATATAACATTACCATAATTATCAAAGGTTACACTTTCAATTTCACTTTTTATTTTTTTTGAAAGTGAGACAGAGGAATTAGTATTGTTAAAATTTATATATGTATTGTTTAAAGGTACAGGAAAAATAGAAGTTGAATAATTTTTTAAATAACCTACTAATGATTCTGTATTAAGATTATAATTAAAATCTTTTGGAGCAGTACCGATTAAAAGATCATCATAAGAAATTTGATCTTTAGATGCAGATAAAAGTTGTGTAATACTCTGTTTAGGCATTAGAAATAGTTAGTTAAAATTAAACTTACATTTACATTATTATTAAGATATGTATTATTTCGGGTTCTTATAACGGTACCTAAAGGTAGACCTAAAATCTTTTTATTTTGACCGTCAATAATAATTTTTGGATTTTCAACAACTTTTACAGTTGCTTGATTCATAACTCCTATAATAGTTTTTACTCCTTGTGTAATAGAATCGTTAAAAATAACCGAATAATTATAATTTTCATTACCAGCGACCATACCGCTTCCAATTACCTTACCTGTACTCCAATAAATGTATAACGTATAATTAGATTTGTATAATCTTGGTAAACTATTGTCATTAGTTTGGCTCATTTCTATTTTAGTAGTTACAACATTTTCATAACTTTTGCTAAACAAATATGTCCAATCATAATCGTTTTGTCTACCATCACTGTAATTTATTTTTTGAGCATTACTTGCTGCTCCGTTTCCTACTTTAGGGTTCCAAAAACTATATTGATTAAAATACCCAGCGTTGCTACTACCTACACCGACCGCATTATCTACTATTGAAGCCGGTTGAGGGGAGTTAAAATTTTCTGTAATTCTAGTTTTATACCAAGTAGCAGCCGATCCAGAAGCCATTAAAATTTCTTCAGAAGCACTTGGTTCTGTATCACTAGTATAATCATACACTCTACCATATTGGTCAAATTTAAATGCAGCAACATCAGCTAAGTTAACTGTTTGGCCAGCTACTTTTGATGATATTGGAGTTTTTACCCCGTTAATATATGCATCAGGCATTATGTATTGTGTGTTAAATGGAATAGGAAATAGGTTAGTATATTCTTTTAGATACTTACCAAACTCATCAAATGTTACATTCTTGTTAATATTTTCAACGACAGTTTCGTCTACATCAACAAACGTAAGTACATCGTTTGGCTCGATTTGATCAGCGAACGCATAATCTAAGTCTGATATTTTTCTATTGGCCATTTTTATTATTTAATTAACAGTTTCTGATATAACAGCAAACTCTTGAATAAGATAATCATTATAATCTTGGCTATCTTCTAAAACAAAATGAGATTGAATAATAGACGGCCACGTTTCTAACATTATACCATTATTATCAGATGCAAGATATATTGTCTGTCTTGGAGGTTGTTCAACATTAGATTGAAATAATTTTAATAATAAACTTTGTAATTTATATACTTCACCTAAAACTCTATTTACAACAGCTCTAGAAAAAATTTCGTTTGTACCAATATAGTTATTCATACTAGTTTGATAACCGGTAATTTTTAAATCATCTTCGGAAAAATATGTAACACCGGTAAATTCAAAACTTTCATCCCTTAGTAATTTAGAATTTATTTTTCTATAGATAAAGTTTCTTAGTTGTAAAGTATTCTTTAAAATTTTGTTAATAGATTTATTATAAGCAAAACTAGAAGCAAATTCTTCTTTCTTAAGATGTAATTCATCTTTACTAAAAATTTGAAAATTATAATCTGATAACAAATTAAAATAAAATTCATCTTCTTCAAATACAAATATTACCCCTCTACCATTATTATTACTATAAGCATAAATTACATCATTATTATTAACGGTCTCAATAAGGTTAAAAAATTTATAACTAATATCAGAACTAGTAATATTATAATTTGCTAAATTAAATTTGCCTATTATAACTTCTGTATCAGTAAAATATTTGTATATATTTTTTCTAGTTAATACATAAAAGTTATTATTAATAGGGGAAATTATCAAATCTAAAAATTCATCAGTATCATTAACCGATATATCTTTTTGTCTTAACAAATTTAAATCAAAATCGAATACTAATAAAGTACCATTAGCAGTTAACCAATAAAAATTATCATTATAAATCTTAATTGCAACTGGAGGGTAAATTTTATAAGTAGCGGCTTTTCTTAAATTTTTAACAAATCCTAAATCTTTATCATAAACTTTAATACACTCATTACCTTGATCTAAAACATAAAGATTGTTTTTGTAAAAGTCTAAAATTTTAGGTTTATCAAATGAATAATTACTTCTTACTTCACCTTCACCGCCTATAATTTCAGTTTCGTAATATTTGTTATTTCTATGATCATCATGAGTAGTAAAACCAGATATGTTTAGTCTAACAACATTATTTCTACTTTCATCTGATATGTATAAACTATCTTGATAAACTGCTGATCCATTTATCTTTAAGAAGTTAAGTTTATTATTTTCACCATACGTATCAGTATAACCAGCAAATACAAATTCATTAGTAGTTGTGTTAGAACTCAATGATTGTATTCTAGTATCAGAACATAAAAATATATTTTTAAATCCAGGTAAGTTAGCCCTACTTAAACTTAAATTATTTGCCTGGTCAAAGTTAGAAGGGTTATTTTTAACTAAACTCGGAGATGTACTATTGTTAGTGAAAACTATCGGATTGTCTCCTTGTTCTACTGTACATACAACATTATCACCAAATAAATGAATATATGTATCTGTAGATCTATTACCGAAAAAAGTACCTCCATTTTCTCTAGTAGAAAAAATTAATTCAAATTTAGACTCATTGTAAGAAGCTATTAAATTTTGTTCTATTAAAATTTCAACAACTCTTTTAGACGATAAATTATCACCATTATATTCACCAGATAAATCTATAATATAATTTACACCCACCGGTAAAAAGTCTACTTCAGGGTTATAAACATTATTGTATATAAAAATTATATTGATAGTAGTACCGTCATAATTAGTCAAATAAAAATAAGGTATTAAATTTGCTATAACATTACCATCACTATCAAACTTCAATCCAGATCTAAAAAAATTACCTTTTAAGTAAACAGACATTACTTTACCTAAATTATTATTTTCACTACTACCTAACCAACCTTTATAATTTTTTGGTAAGTCGGGATTTGCAAATTTAGAAACAGAGTAAAGATACATTAAGTTAGATTGTAAAAAATCTAAACTTTTATTAAAATTAAATCCGTTAGCTAATTCATTTACCCCAAGTTCGACATCTTTTAATTGATAAGGTAAATCAATAATAGAACTTAAACTTCTATTAAACGAATAATTATAATTTTCAAATTCTGTTGAAATATTAATCATCTTTTTCCCAAACTATTTTGTTAAGTTTTGTGTTAGCAGGTAAAACTTTATAAATGCTTGAAACTATTTCTTCACTAATATCATCTTGTAAAGGTTTATCAGTTATACCTGTATCTTGAATAGATATATTTACCAGGTTACTCTTTCTACCAGGTAATTTATTCTTGAAAAATCTGTCAATTGTTTCAACATAATTTCTTTTACCTGTTGGTAATTCAAAATGTAAGTCTTGTATTTTATATTTACTTCTCACTATGTTTGCTATATCGTATAGATATAACGGTGTGTTATACATATAAAAATCTTTTAGCTTAAAGCTACCGTAGTTGTAATAATTTACATCGTTAAGATTATCATTAAGTTTATTATTACCGTAACTTGCTTCTGTACCAATATAAATTGAATTATCAAAGATAGTACCGAAACTATATTTACCAGATTCAAAAGCATACTTATCTACTGATTTGCCATCAATATAAAATTGAAACAAACCATTAGTTGTATCAAATGTTACTGTAAAATTATGATAACCTGGTGAAAGATTTGATAATGGGTAAGTTAAAGTTGCAGTTTCAAAAGTCTGAACATCGTAAATATTAGGTAATTTAATTTTGCAAGTTATATTTTCACCGTTATCAAAATTATTTCTTAGATAATCATAATTATTAATGTTATAATTTTTTAAGAACCCGGTCTCAATATTAGATGTTATACCAGTTAAAGTATTTGAACTATTTTCTAAACTATTATCTACTCTAGAATAAACTAATTTACCATCTGTATTATTAGAGCTGAGACTTATAATAGATAAAAGATTGTTAATTTTCTCTCTACCGTAAAATTCATCAATTATATCAATACCTTTACCTACACTATTTTCAAAACCAGTTACTGAAGATAACATTACAATTTTAGATCCACCAAACCCTATTTGATTGTCTAATTTATCTATAACTGCAATTTTGTTATTATCATAAATGCAATATAATGAACCGTCCTCTATAAAAACATAATCGTTTATATCAGCATCAATTTTTATACCTATGTTTGTTGTTGATATATTATAATAATATAAATTGTTAGAGTTAATATAGTAAATTTCGTTATTGTAAATTTTAGGATTATAACCAGATAGTAAGAATACCGAATTATCTTTTACAACAATACTTTGAGGATCACCACCACTTACATCAACAATTTTGTAATTTAAATTATTATTTTGTTCATATGTAAGTGTGTTATAATCAACTCTATACCAATCATTATTAATTAATACGAATGAAAAATTACCATAACTATAAAAGCTTTTATCACTGCTTGTTTTTAAGAATGGTAAAAATCTTTTATCTAATGTAGTACCAATATAGTTATATTTTGTAACGTATCCTTCACTATCAAAGACTAAAAATATACTATTAGGTTCAAATCTTTGTACGCTAGTTATATTATTCTCAGTTGTGATTGTTCTTATAACTGACCCTTGAGTGTTAAAAAGATAAACTTTGTTACCTTCAAAAGCTATTGAATGAGGTGTTATTTTTCTATAGTTAAAAATCCCGAACCCTTTATTAGTATAATTACCAATTATTTGAGATCCGAAAGGCAAGTTCCAGTTTTCATTACTAATATCAACGGATAAACTAAAATTATCAAAAGGCGAAACAGAATCTAATGGTTCTGATAATACTTTAGCAAAATAATTACTATCAAAAATTATCTCATTTTCATATACTTTTCTATCATATGTAGTTGTAAAATAATAATCAATATTGTTAACAATAAGATTTGATGATAATGAATCAACAAATAATTTACTATTTTCATTACCTACATGATGATAAGCATATAACGCCCCTTTTTCAAAAGTTAAATTACTCGTAACATCATACAAATCGTAAACATCGTTATTGTTATTTGTAATTTGAGATAAACTTTCAAAATCAGTTTGAAGTAAAACATTATAAGGATTTACACCAACTAAAGCATCTATATAACTTAACTTTGATGGATTATAATATCTATCTAACCAAACCCCTTCGTCGTTAATATCATTTCCTCCAGATAACCAAGAGCAAAGATAAGCATTAGTTTGTGTATCAGAAACCCCTCCAAAAGGTGAGCTGTATTTGTAATTGTTAAGCTTCTTAAAAATTTTATCAGAGTAGTACGGGTTATCGCTTGACGTAGCACCGGATATAGCTAAACTACTATCATTAATATTAAGTTTTTCATACGGATATATATTATATGGCATATGAAAATAAGTTAATGCATCACTTTTAAAAGTTTTAGTTAAAGTGTAACTACTATATCCTAAACCAATATTTGAATTACCCTTTTCTTGTTTTACACCAGTAAATAAATTTTCGTAATATCTATGTTTAAAAGAAGGTTGATTTAAAAATACACCTCCTTGTGATTGGGTGTTTTCTACTGTCTTTTGATTTTTTAAGTTAAGTATGTTTAAATTTAAATTTCTATTCAAATATGGGTCTATAGAATAATACTCATTATTGAAAAGATAATTAGTATTAAAATCATATGTACTTTTTTCTTCATCAACAATAATTTTAGTATTGTCTAAACTTTGTTTATATGTATAATTAGAAGTAGAAATTATGTCATTTAAAGTAGATGTGTTAACTCTTAATTTAAACAATTCAAAATTCTTGAATGGCTGTACTCTATTATTTGAAGGAGGTAGTTTAAATGATAGAGAGTTAGTTTCTTGAGAAACATATAAGTATTGAGTTTTATCGTAAATCTTTTTACTGAAAGAAATTACGTTATTATTTCTATCATAAACGTATTGAAAGGTATTGATATCATTATTACCAATAGCATCATACCCTGTTAACATTATAATCTCAGAGTTAACATAATTGTATGACAAATATCTTACTAAATTACCTTCTGTATGTTTAATTTTACAATTAAGATTATCTATAAAAAAGATTTCAAAGAATGATTTGTTATCTGAATAGTCTGCAAAGGTTAATTGAGTTAATGGATTTTTACCTGCAGGAATTGCAGATAAATACATGCTAGTTGATTCAGATATAATATAAGATGTAAAGGTATAATTTTCTGGTACATCTAATATATCAACTGATAAGAAGTCATTGTAATTGAAATCATCAGATAGAAAGAAAGAGGAATAATTGTTTATCGTAGTATCTTTTGTACCAGATAAACAATTATCCAATGTTAAATCAAACCCATGATAGCTATTACGATTAGTATTTTTAAAACTAACGTTGTTGTCTAACTCATAAGTTGCACTTAAACTTGCAAATGTGGAACTATTAAGTACCTTTACTTCCATTTAAAATATTTAATACAGAAGCATCATTTAGTTTTCTCTTCTATCTTCAGCTTTGTAATATTCAAACCTTTCATGATAGCAAGGAGTTGCTAATAGAATTGCAGGTTTAATATGTCCCTTAACTGTTTGCTGATAAATGTATGACATCCAAGTTTGTTCAAACGGTGCTGCCCATTTCTCTTCAAGAAACATCTTCTTATTACCTTCTTTTGAAACTAACTGAGGCCAGTTACAATAGAATACCTCTCCATCAATATAAGGTAAACCGTCCATATTGTAAATATGATTGTATTTAACTAATGGAGCGTTAGGATCTAAACCGTTAGCCGGTAAATATTTCTTTTCTGGCCATACTTGCTCTCTCAGTTCTTGAGGTACGTTATACCAAGACCATTGAGTACGATTATCTCCAAAGAATTCAGTAAAGCAGAACTTAAGCAAATCAAATCCATGCTTTTCCATAATCTTGTGAGTCTTATCAAACAAGTTAGGAATATATCTTCTAAATCCACTTTCACAATAACCAACTTCTTTATCGTGAATATACATATCATCTTCAAGAAAGATATAATAATCACCGTCTGTCTTGTCAAAGTGTTCGGCTACCCACTGTCTACCTCCGCAAATACCGATATTATCTCGTTTATGCTCTGTAAAATTATAAAGATCAAAAATAGCTTCATAATCAGCATCTGTAGATCTATCAGTTGAATTATTCAATACAACTTTTTCACATTTCTCAAACCATTTATCGGTAGTTGACCAATTTTCACACAGTCTTAAGAATTGAGCAGGTGAATTATAAGTGATCACATAAAGATATGTCTTAAGATCCTCAATAGGTCTTGTTCTTCTAGTTGTGATTAACTCTACAGTATCATTTTTTAGATGCTCAAAGAAACATTCAAACAGACCGTCATCTCTGATCATGGTTCTGTCTACTAAATCTTCATGTTTGTAAGTCAAAATAGTGAATACACTCTCTTCTGTACCCATTTGACCTTCATCTAATGAATTTTTTAAGTAATCGTAGTAAAGACTATTAACTTTTGGTATATAATCTTTATGACCACCAAATACACCTGCTCTTGCAACGCGGGTTGTCTTATCTACATTACAATATGTGCGTAATCTTTCATGATCAAAGCCATGAATTTCATAATTTTCGTACGGAAAACATACGAATAAAAATTTCTGCAAGTAATGATGAATTTTATTAATAACTTTATCGTGGGTAAAGTACCCTTGATGAACTGTACTAGTAATACCACCATCAACCCATAAGAAATAATCGGTATTAAATGGATTAGAAATAGCAGCATCATTGAGTAAGAACATCTTACTCATTACCATTGGATTGTACAGTTCTAACCCAGCCTGAGTACTCTCTGCGAGCCAGGATGCTTTGTTATACCAGTCTGGGTTAGAACGAATCTCTTGTACTTTGTCGTAGAATTCAAACCAAGTTTTAAACTCCTCAGCTTCTTTAATAATAACACTGGTGTTATCCCTACTTCTACGCTCCCATACGAAATCTTCATGTGCTTTTCCGATAAAAATAATCATCGGAGCATCAGTTTTTAATAGTTCATCAAATTTATCTAGATAATGTTGGAATGGTCTATTAAACCCTCCCTCCATTTCTCCACGTTTAAGGTCCCAAATACCAGTCACTATAGTCGTTTTAGAAGGTCCTTCGTTAGATATTGTTCTCTTAGGTTCTTCTTTGTCTTCTACTATAGTTCCATCTTGGAAATAATCACCTTCTTCAACGTTTTCAGGTACATCTATAAAGTTACCGTCGGCATCGTTTCTAAAACCATTGCCTTCAACACAAAGACCTAGTTTATCAACCTCAACCCAACGTCTATTTGTCTTAAATTTCTCAATCTCACTACTATGGAAAGCCATAATATCACAACCTTCCTGATTAGTAAGAATGTAACCTGCAGCAATTAACCTATCAAATAGTTTAACTAACTTATCTTCTTCGTTATTGAATAACTCAAACTTAATAACTTTAGGTAAATATTTTTCTAAGTTAAATCCTAAAAACACTTCATAATCAAAACCTTCTGTATCAACTGTACAGAAATCAATCTTTTCAATACCGTGTTTTTCTAATAGTGAGTTAGCAGTAACTACATCTACTTCAATAATATCACCATGTTCTTCAAGTAATGCTTTAGTTTCAGCATCTGTTTCAAAGCCATTCTTAGGTGGTATAAAAGAACCCATACCTACAATAGCTTCATGTAAACCATCTGATTCAATTTTACTCCATGGAATGTAACACATTAGCTCTTTTCGTTCAGTATCCGAAACAGCTACATTCTCCGTAATACAACCTTCTGGTAATTCAGTGGTTACATACTTTGTAAGTGCTTTAAATGCATCAGGTATTGGTTCAACGAACATACCTCTCCATTTATATGTTACCATATATGCAGAAATAGTATCGTGAAAAGTACCATCACATGAACCAATCGATAGATTGAACATAGGGTCACCTTTTCGACCATAGTGATGCAAAATTATATCATAAATTCTCTCGACTTGCCAGGTGTTGAATTTTGTTGAAATTCTACCTTCATAGTCATCCCCTACTATATGATTGTGAATATTACTCATTATAAATTCCGTTCGTTATTTCATGTTTTGAGTGAGGTAAGTGGATAGGGTGTGGACCAATTCTATCTAACCAACCTTTGCTAGCGCTGTGAGGTAACACAGCCCACGATTTAGGTTCTTTATCACTGCAGAATTTCAAAAAGAAACTTGCAGCATCTTTGGCACATTCTTCATCAATACGCCATCTACCTAAGTCTTCTCTAAAAATTTCTTCACCATCTGCATCATGAGCTGTACAACACCAGAAATCACAATCAGCATGATCAGGTGTTGTAATATCAGCATTAGCTATCCAAATATCTACACACCAGTTTCTTCCAAATGCATTCTCCCAATCTTCTTTAGATGCATAAATTTCAGGATTATCAATATAATTAGGTGTTGGTGGCTCGTGTAACTGAGGCCAAGTGTACTCCATAACACCTCTTCTATCGAATTTGATACCTGTATAACATTCAAACTCTTCTAAAGTACGTTCAGTACCGAAACCATACTTACCAAAGTCAAATGTTTGTTCTGTTTCATCCATTCCAAATAAAGTTCTGTTTCTGAAATGACATGCATTATTAACAGATGACCAACCATAACTACTACCTGAATCTACATCATGGTCATCCCAATGTTTATCTCTACCCTCTCTAGTATATTCATGCCAAGCAATAAGCTTATGAGGGTGAAATAGATCATAACCGTGGGTAAATGCTCTTGCAGCAATGCTAATCTCTTCTCCATGAAAATAATAATCAGGGTCGTGAGGTATTTCTGTACAAAACTGACCTAAAGTAAAACAAAAATGAGCAGAATAAAATCTAGATCTCATTGGTTCAGTTCTAACTCTGTAATTAGGCATTGTAGCTGGTATAAAGAAAATAGCACCTTCTGGAATAAATCTATCAAATTCCATAAACCAAGGGTCGGTTTCTCTACCATCTGGGTCATTATGAGGTTTATATGAAGGTAAATATGCAGTAAGTAAAGGTTTCTTATGACCTTTCTTTTGCAATTGTTTTACCATATCAATGCATAAGGTATCCCAACCTTCTGCAAACCTATGATGTGAATCTAGCTGAAGGGTATATGTTTCACCTTTATATTCATTCTGAACAATATTTCTAGCCCAACATACTCCTCTAGCATCTTTCCAATCTACATCGATAATTCTAAATCGTGGGTCGTTTTCAAACTCTGGAATTTCATCAAACGTGTCGCCTGGCTTAAATTGTCTGCAAATACCGAATCTTAAATTCTCTGGTTTATTTGCATTATTAATACAGTCGTGTAACGTTTTAGGTAGTTCCGGGTCTCTATACGAAGCAATTTGTATAAAAATAGTTTCTTCTTTCATAGCATCCTGTTATTATGTTTTTACTTTGGATCAACAATATCTTTAGTAATCTTATCTAACCAACCATTATTATGGGTGTATGGTATTACTGTATATGATGCAGGTGTTTCTGGGCATGTCAATGACATAGGAAATCTAGCTGCATATGGATCTTGTCTCTCGTCGTAAATTTCTTGAATCTTACCAATGTCGTAATCTTCTCTCTTTAGCTCCTTACCTTCTGCATCATGCACACCTACATACCAAAACTCGGTATCTTCATAGGTCTCAGGTAGCTCATCCCAAGGGACAAAGAAGTCTATACACCAGTTCTTACACCATTCTGTTTGATCATGAGGGGTAATATTTTCATAACTAGGTGTTTTATAATCTCTACAATCAGGAGAAATAGCTCTTAGTTTAAAATTAATACCAGCATATTCTTCAAATTGTTCTACTGATCTAACTTTACCAAATCCATATTCATCACCAAAGTTAATTTGATTAGGATCTTCACCATCCATACCGAATAGAATACGGTTACGCTTATGACATTGATCATTTACTTCATACCAGTCATACTCTCTACCGCTTGATCTATTATTATCATCCCAATGATGAGGTCTACCTTTTCTTGTATATTCATGATAAGCAATAATCTTATGAGGATGGAATAAATCATATCCATGGGTGAAAGCTCTTACAGCAATACTAATTTCTTCACCATGGAAGTAATAATTAGGATCGTGAGTTACTTCTTTACACATCTTACCAGATGCAAAAGCAAAGTGAGCTGAATAAAATCTACTTGGAATAGGTTCTCTTTGTTCGTCTCTATCCATTGATGTAGGTAAAAAGAACATTGCACCTTCTGGAATGAATCTATCGATAATCATCTTCCATGGGTCTACTTCAAAACCATTATTTAAATTACGTTCTCCGGTACCATCTTTATTCTCTAGCCATGGCTTGTAGCTAGTTATATAACCGGTAAATAAAGGCTTTTCATGACCTTTATCTTGCATGTAATAATACATGCTTTTCATTTCTGAATCCCAATGATCAACAAATCTATGATGTGAATCAATTGCTAAAGTAAATTCATCTTCACACCATAAGTGTTGTAATGAATGTCTAGCCCAGCATGTACCGTGGCCTCTTCTAGCATCTACTTTAATTACTTGAAATCTGTCATCATTTTGCATGAATTCGAACATGTCCTTATCATATTCATCATCTGGGTGCCATTGCCAGCAGATACCAAATCGTAGATTTTCCGGGTTATCAGCCCTTTTTATCATATCTTTAATAGTTGGAATGAGTTCAGGGTCTCTATAAGCAGCAATCTGAACGAAAATACGTTGATTACCTTTTCTATTCGGATCTACATTTTCATGGTAATATGTACCTACTTTATCCCAGGGTTCATTTGTTTGTTGTTTACCCGGGGTGCTAATTTGTAAAGAAGGGGTATCTTGTTGTGAATGTTGTACTTCTACAACTTTTTCACTACTAGTACTTTTTACAGACTTTAATCTATTTTTCCTAACAATCTTAATACCTGGCATATTTTATTTTATGCCAGGTATCGTTGATTTCAACTTTTAGTATAATGATATGCTAGTATTGGCAGATGGGCCACCAAAAGTACCATAATTAACTCTGAATGTACCGTCACCTCTTACAAAGTAGAATGAGAAACTATCAGCGTAATGGCAACAACCACAAGTTGCTAAAGCACCAATGTAAGAATAACCATAGCATGCATTAGTGTAAATAGACACCCAAGTGTTAAACGTTGTACCTGTAACGGTAGGTCTAACTATGAAACATACGCAACACCATGTAGCACATGTACCGCATTGTAAACATGTATTCATGAAAGTTTGAACACAGTTATTATTTCCACAAGTTCTACTTATACAGGTACATACTACTGGCGGTGTTGACGTACGCGTACGCGTTGGAGTTGCAGCTCTTGTACTCGATGGAGTTACAGGAGGTGTTGAAGCTCTGGTCGGTGTACGCGTAGGTGTTACGGGAGGTGTACTTGATTTAGTACGTGTATAAGTTGGCGTTACAGGAGGTGTATTTGATTTAGTACGTGTATATGTAGGTGTGTATGTAGGAGTACGTGTTCTACTTTCCGTAATAGACTTCGTTCTCGTAGGAGTACGTGTTTTACTCTCCGTAATAGATTTAGTTACGGTAGGTGTTCTCGTCTTGGATTCAGTTATAGACTTCGTTCTGGTTGGGGTACGTGTCTTCGTTCTCGTATACGTCGGTGTGTAGGTTGGCGTTCTTGTACGTGTAGGTGTTCTCGTTCTCGTGTACGTAGGTGACTGTGTAATCGATTTTGTTCTAGTAGGGGATTGGGTTGGCGTTCTCGTACGTGATTGGGTTGGTGTTCTCGTACGAGTACGTGATTGTGTAATCGACTTCGTTCTGGTTGGCGTTCTCGTACGTGTAGGTGTATATGTTCTCGTACGTGTTTGGGTTGGTGTACGTGTACGTGTACGGGATTGTGTAATCGATTTCGTTACGGTTGGTGTTCTTGTACGTGTAGGTGTTTGTGAACGTGTCTTAGTTTGGGTTGGTGTACGTGTACGTGTACGTGATTGTGTAATCGATTTCGTTACGGTTGGTGTTCTTGTGCGCGTAGGTGTTTGTGTACGTGTTCTTGTTCTCGTACGTGTAGGTGTTTGTGTACGTGTTCTTGTATTCGTAGGTGTTTGTGTACGTGATCTTGTACGTGTACGTGTACGTGTAGCTGATTGGGTTGGTGTTCTTGTACGTGTAGGTGTTTGTGTACGTGTTTGGGTTGGTGTGCGTGTTCTAGTTGGTGTCTGTGTGCGTGTCTTGGTTCTTGTTTGCGTTCTCGTACGTGTTTGGGTTGGTGTTCTTGTTCTCGTACGTGTGTATGTAGGAGATTGTGTACGTGTTTGGGTCGGTGTACGTGTACGTGATGCTGTACGTGTTGGTGTTTGTGAACGTGTCGGTGTTTGTGTACGTGTACGGGTTGCTGTTCTGGTCGGTGTGCGTGTACGTGTACGTGTCTGTGTAGGTGTTTGTGTACGTGTTTGTGTTCTCGTTCTACTTGGCGTAGGTGTTTGTGTTATTGATTTCGTACGTGTAACGGTTGGTGTTCTTGTACGTGTTACAGCTGGTGTTGCTGTTCTGGTAGGTGTTCTTGTACGTGTAGCTGTCTGAGATTTTGTTCTCGTCTGCGTAGCTGTACGTGTATTTGTTGGTGTTTGCGTACGTGTCGGTGTTTGTGTACGTGTCTTAGTTCTTGTTCTCGTACTCGTAGCTGTTCTCGTATTAGTAGCTGTCTGCGTATTAGATTTTGTTCTAGTAGCTGTTGGCGTTTGTGTACGTGTCTTAGTAGCTGTTCTGGACTTAGTACGTGTTGGTGTTTGCGATCTCGTACGTGTATTGGTTGGCGTTTGGGTACGTGTAGCTGTTTGAGTGTTAGATTTCGTTCTCGTCTGGGTTGGTGTTCTTGTACGTGTACGTGTAGATGTTTGTGTTGCTGTACGTGTTGATGTTGGCGTTTGTGTTCTAGATCTTGTACGTGTACGTGTTGGTGTATTTGATCTCGTACGTGTACGTGTAGCAGATTGTGTAGGTGTTTGTGTACGTGTCCTAGTTGACGTATTAGTGGCAGTCTGCGTTGCTGTCTTAGTGTTTGTTGGTGTTGGTGTTTCAGTACGTGTTCTAGTACGTGTTCTTGTAGGAGATTGTGTTCTCGTTGGTGATTGTGAACGTGTACGTGTAGGTGTTTGCGTTCTCGTTCTTGTAGATGTTCTTGTCTGTGTTGATGTCTTAGTCTTGGTACTCGTATTAGTGCGTGTATTTGTTGGTGTTTGGGTTCTTGTCTGTGTAGCTGTCTGTGTTGCAGTACGCGTATTTGTAGGTGTTTGTGAACGTGTACGTGTTACCGTTTCGGTTGCTGTTCTGGTAGACGTTCTTGTTTGTGTAGCTGTTCTTGTTCTCGTTGGTGTTTGGGTGCGTGTACGTGTTGGTGTACTACTACGTGTTTTAGTATTTGTAGCGGTTTGTGTAGCTGATCTCGTAGCTGTTCTAGTTGGTGTTTCAGATCTGGTTGGTGTTTGTGTACGTGTACGTGTCGGAGACTCTGTTCTCGTCTGCGTAGGTGTTTGTGTTCTCGTTCTTGTCTGCGTACGTGTACGTGAAGCTGTTGCAGTTTGTGTATTTGTTCTCGTAGACGTTATTGTCGATGTACGTGTACTTGTTGCTGTTTGGGTATTTGTTTTCGTTTGCGTAGATGTTCTTGTTGACGTGCTTGTTCTTGTCTTAGTAGCTGTTCTCGTCTGCGTAGATGTGCGTGTGTTTGTTCTTGTTTGAGTTGGTGTTGGGTATCTAGAAACGGTGGCTGTTTGCGTAGGTGTATGTGTTGGTGTATTCGATCTTGTACGTGTATTAGTAGCTGTTTGTGTTGATGTCTTAGTTTTTGTTCTCGTACTAGTAGGTGTTTGCGTTCTCGTACGTGTAGATGTTGCAGTTTGTGTTGGTGTTTGTGTACGGGTTTGTGTTCTTGTTCTAGTTGGCGTTTGCGTACGTGTACGTGTTTGTGTTGATGTTCTTGTGCTCGTACGTGTTTGTGTGTTTGTTCTCGTCTGTGTTGCTGTTCTCGTCTGCGTAGCTGTACGTGTATTTGTAGGTGTTTGTGTACGTGTACGTGTTTGTGTTCTTGTCCTTGTTGGTGTCCATGTACGCGTAGGTGTTTGTGTTCTTGTTTCTGTACGTGTCTGAGTTGGTGTATTGGTTGATGTCTGAGTGTTTGTTCTCGTCTGCGTAGCTGTAGGTGTCTGTGTACGTGTCCTTGTCTGTGTAGGTGTTGGTGTTTGTGTTCTTGTTCTTGTCTGCGTAGATGTTCTTGTCTGGGTAGCTGTTCTAGTGTTCGTTACCGTTTGTGTAGATGTTTGCGTTACTGTTCTAGTATTTGTAGCTGTTTGAGTAGCTGTTTGTGATGATGTTCTTGTTTGCGTAGGTGTACTAGTAGCTGTTCTAGAAGCTGTCTGGGTTGGTGTTCTAGTACGTGTAGCTGTCTGGGTTGGTGTTCTTGTCTGGGTTGGTGTTCTTGTTCTGGTAACATCAGGTGTATCGGTCTGGCTAGGTGTTCTTGTAAAGGTTGGTGTTCTGGTTTGTGTTGATGTCTGCGTTGATGTAGGTGTTTGTGTTCTCGTTCTCGTCTGCGTATTTGTAGGTGTTTGTGTTCTCGTTCTCGTCTGCGTTCTCGTTCTTGTATGCGTTGGTGTTTGTGTACGTGTACGTGATGGTGTTTGTGTGCGTGTACGTGTGTTAGTTGGTGTCTGCGTTCTAGATCTGGTAGCTGTTTGGCTAGCTGTTCTTGTCTGTGTAGCTGTTCTAGTAGATGTATTTGTTCTTGTTTGTGTAGGTGTTTGTGTTCTTGTTTCGGTAGGCGTTTGTGTACGTGTCTTAGTGCTAGTTGGTGTTTGTGTACGTGTCTTAGTTTGTGAATTTGTTCTAGTAGCTGTAGACGTTCTAGTTTCGGTTGATGTACGGGTTTGTGTAGGTGTTGGGTATCTTGAAACTGTGCTAGTAGCTGTTCTGGATTGTGTAGCTGTTCTTGTTTGAGTGTTTGTTCTCGTCTGCGTGCTAGTGCGTGTATTAGTTGGTGTTTGTGTACGTGTACGTGTATTGGTAGCTGTTTGAGTAGACGTTCTTGTCTGTGTAGCTGTTCTTGTCTGTGTAGACGTTCTTGTCTGGGTTGGTGTTTGTGTTCTCGTTCTCGTCTGCGTGCTAGTGCGTGTCGATGTAGCTGTTTGTGTATTTGTTCTAGTCTGTGTAGACGTGCGTGTATTGGTTGGTGTTTGTGTACGTGTACGTGTCGGTGTTTGTGTGCGTGTACGTGTTGATGTTGATGTTTGTGTAGGTGTTTGTGTTCTTGTCTGCGTACGTGTACGTGTACTTGTAGGTGTTTGTGTTCTCGTCTTTGTATTTGTCGGTGTCTGTGTTCTTGTACGTGTTGATGTATTAGTAGCTGTTCTTGTTTGTGTATTTGTTCTTGTCTGTGTTGGCGTTTGTGTACGTGTTACGGTAGCTGTTTGTGTAGGTGTTTGTGTACGTGTACGTGTTTCTGTCGGTGTTTGTGTACGTGAACGTGTATGGGTAGGTGATTGAGTTCTCGTTCTCGTCTGCGTACGTGTACGTGTATTAGTAGCTGTTCTTGTTTGTGTAGATGTTCTTGTTTGTGTTGGTGTTTGTGTTCTTGTTTCGGTAGCAGTTTGGGTTGGTGTCCTTGTCTGCGTAGCTGTATTAGTAGGTGTTTGTGTTCTTGTTCTCGTTGGTGTTAATCTAGGTAAGTCAAATCTATGACGTAATGCTGAATAACTTGCTTCTATTTGATTCTCAGTTAATACACTGTTATAAATTTTAGCTAATGCAACCTTAGCATCTAACGAATAATTACTGTTATATGCATATCTACCTAAAGTAAATAATGAATGATTACTAAAATCAGGTTCAAACGCATTAGAATTAGAACTTACTAAATCAGCATTTATATATAATTTACTACCGTTTGTTGAATCAAAAGTAAATGCCACTTGATACCATTCATCCGTATTAATTGCACTTAACGATTTAGATTGATTACCGGAACCGTTAGTAACATTACCGTATAAATTACCACTTGAATCCACTCCTAAGCTAGCTGTTCTTACCCCAGATGTTGCAATATCATCTAAAATAAATTGTTGTGATGTAAAACTATTAAAGTTAACCCATGTTATATAGGTCAAATTCGAATTAGCAAAATTCTTCAATATAGAATCAGATGCACTCATGTAATTTGAGCTATTACCGTTAAACTCAAAATATTTTATACCTGACGAATTAAACGTAGGTGATCCGTTTATAGTTAAATCATAACTATTTTCTAAATCAAAGAATGTACTTCCGCTTAACGGATAACTTGAAACATTATCTGCATCCCAGTAAGCCTCAAGATTTGTTTGAATTGCAGATGTCGCTGTTTGCGTTGGTGTCTGTGTAGCTGTTCTTGTTTGTGTTGGTGTCTGTGTACTTGTTCTTGTCTGCGTTGGTGTCTGTGATCTGGTTTGAGTAGACGTTCTAGTCTGGGTAGCTGTTGCTGTCTGACTAGCTGTTCTTGTTTGTGTTCTTGTTCTGGTGTTGGTAGCAGTTTGTGTAGACGTTCTTGTTTGTGTGCTCGTTCTTGTAGATGTTGGTGTTTGTGTTGTTGTTCTAGTAGATGTAGCTGTTCTTGTTTGTGTTGGTGTTTGTGTATTTGTTCTTGTTTGTGTAACTG
>Ga0208160_1000183_pt1 | contig 30938 bp, 40 predicted proteins | sample CB_VirMetaG_FD_184536 | JGI IMG/M metagenome (GOLD analysis project Ga0208160, IMG submission 184536) | Freshwater to marine saline gradient viral communities from Chesapeake Bay - CB_1504_1 Viral MetaG (SPAdes) (version 4) | ecosystem: Environmental > Aquatic > Marine > Coastal | place: USA... | reverse complement strand
TGGTAGCGAGGTCAGCTTTGATGACATCTTCAAATCATCGGCAAAGGGATACTCCTTACCCTACCCAGAACTTACCGTGAGGCTTGGTGGATTGCGTAAGGGAGAGCTTACTACACTTACGGCAGGTTCTGGTATTGGTAAGTCAACAATGGCTAGGGAGATCGTGTATCACCTGCTCAATCATCACAAGATGCGGATAGGTAATATCTTCTTGGAGGAGGGTTATGAAAAGACACTGCTAGGTTATGTCGCTATGGATCTGAATAGACCTGTAGCTCGTATAAGGGCAGATCATACCAGTGTTGATCGTGACGAGGCAGAGAAGTCCTTCAACAAGCTAGTCAATAATGACAGGTTCTGGTTTCTGAAGCACTTCGGTTCTATCAAGGCAGATGACCTGATGGATAAGATGAGATACCTAGCTGTTGTTAAGCGTTGTGACTTCATCGTGCTAGATCACTTGAGTATGGTAATATCCGGTCTTGCAACAACAGATGAGCGCAAGGAGATCGATATGCTGATGACCAAGCTTGCCGCATTCGTTAATGAGACAGGGGTTGGTATCATATCAATCGTACATTTGAAGAGAACTGGTGGAACTTCTTTCAATGAAGGTGGTCAAGTATCATTGAATGATCTTCGTGGGTCTGCCGCACTTGAGCAGTTGTCTTGGAATGTCCTTGCCCTTGAGCGAAATCAACAGGCAGAAGATTCTCAGAACATCAGTCAGATCAGGGTTCTGAAGAATAGGGAATGGGGTTACACAGGGCTTGCCGATACCTGTGAGTATAATCCGATAACTGGTCGGCACTACTCAATCCAACTTGAAGGGGATGATGTATGATAGTTATGAAAGTGTATTATAGTAACGTATTAACTGACGTTGAGGTGTTCCCAAGTGATACTGCATTAGCATATGAGAGCGATACAGGTATCTTCAGTGTAGTGTCTGACGAGGGATGCCTGATGTACGATTTCGACCCTGCAAGTGCAGGTGTTAGCGATGTTGTGATGTTGGTCGATGGGCATCAGGTGTTGCACTGGAGTGGAGGTAGAATAAAATGAGACTTGTAGGTGACATAGAGTGTGATGGTTTGCTTTATGATGCCAGTGTTATTCATTGTATGGTCAATTATGACATCGACAATAACCACTGGTACATATCGCACACCGGAGACTCTGACATTAGGCTACCTAAGAATTCTACACTTCTTAGTTTCTTAAAACATAGGCAGTTAATTGAAAGTGCCGAGGAATTAATTTATCACAACGGTATGGGATATGATTTCCCTGTAATGGAGAAGTTACTCAGACTGCCGGTAGATTCAATGGTTGATAGGATTACCGATACGTTCATACTATCTTCACTGTTTTACCCTGACCGACAGTGGGGGCATAGCTTGGCAGGTTGGGGTAGGGTTATGAGTTTCCATAAGGGAGACTTCCATGAGTTTGATAAGTTCTCACAAGAGATGCTTGACTACTGTCTGCAAGATGTGAGAGTGACGAGGAGAATATACGATGAATTACTTTGGGAAATGGAACACGGCTATCAAGGTAGAACACAACATAGCTCTGATTCAGGCAAGGCAGGAATTAACAGGGGTGCTGTTCGATACTGATCTGGCGTATGATCTGTGTGCTGAGATAGATGACGAGATGGAGTGCATTAACCACAAGGTCATACAACTCGTACCACCCACCGCATCACAGCATGGTGTTGTAGTTGAAGCACCGTTCAAGAAGAATGGTCAGCTTAAGAAATTGGTATGGGATTGGTATGGTGACAAAGCTCCTAATGTTGGTGGTGCTTTCACTCGTATACGTTGGATACCAATGAACCTGAATTCAAGTCCACAAGTCAAGGATTACCTCTTATCCGAGGGGTGGATTCCTACACAGTGGAACATGAAGGATGGCGAGAAGATGTCACCGAAGCTTACTGAGGACTCGTTTGATTCTATTCAATCTGAGATACCGAAGATGATAGCTAGGTACAACATTCTGAAACACCGGAGGAATTCTATACTCAACATCAAGAACCCACATGAGAAAGGTTGGATTGCATTGTTGAGGGATGACGGTAGGCTTGAGGCTAAGTCCATGCCACAGGCTACCAATACCGGAAGGTACAGACACAGCATTGTTGTGAACGTACCTAAGGCTTCCGATAAGGTTGTCTACGGTAAGGAGATGCGTTCTCTGTTCAGAGTGCCTGAAGGTAAACTGATGCTAGGTTGCGATGCTTCAGCACTTGAGGCTAGGATGGAGGCTCATTATTGTTATAACTATACTGGAGGTAAGGCATATGCTTACGAGTTGATTGATGGTGATATTCACGCCAAGAATGCTGTACTATTTGGCACTGACCGAGATGGTGCGAAAGCTCCCAAGTATGCGATGACCTACGGAGCGCAACCACCCAAGATTGCTGAGACACTAGGCATACCCATATGGGAGGCCAAGAGGCTGTACGATGCGTTCTGGGATGGTAACACCGCACTGGCTGAGTTCAGGGATCATGTGACAAGGGTATGGGATGAGAGAGGATACCTGTACGGTCTTGATGGTCGTAAGATATTCATCAGATCAAAACATGCAATCGTCAATGCCATGTTTCAGTCCGGTGGATCTATTGTGGTGAAGGTTGCTACGTTGTTCCTGAACAAGTGGATCAGGGAGCGTAAACTGGATGCACATCAGATCTTGCATATGCATGACGAGTTCCAGTTTGAGATAAGACCTGAAGATGAGGAGGAGATTACGGAACTTGCACTGGAAGCTTTTGTCAAATCAGGAGAATTCCTTAAGGTTAGTGTACCAATCATCGGTGATGTTAAGGTTGGTAGGAATTGGTGTGAAACTCACTAGAAAGTTGTTGACTTTTACTAATCAACTGTGCTATAATATAGGCTCAGTTTGCAAATTTACTTAGGAGAGATAATATGTCTGTTATTGCAATCGAAACTTTGAAGGGTGTTGAGACTAAATGGGTTTGGGCTACTGCTCCGAATCAGTTTGGTAAGTTGTCACTGACTGTCCTACCTAATCATGAGCAACAGCGTGTACTGGAATCACACGGCTTGAAGCTCAAGAAAGACAAGGAAGGTAACCTGATGTACAGCTTCACCCAGAGTCCTACCAAACGTGATGGTTCGCCTAATCCTATGCGTATCTATGATCGTTTTGGTAGTGAGTTCGAGGGTCTTGTACCTAACGGTGCTAAGATGGATATTGAATTCACGGTATCTGAGTGGAACGTATCTGGCAGATCAGGTGTTAAGGCTTATGTGCGTGGTGCTAAGGTTCTAGGTGATGTCAAACCTGTCAGTGGTTCTAGTCTGTCGTTTGATACACCGGCTGACGATACACCATTCTAAGCCATGAAGGTCTGTGAAGAGTGCAAGGTATCTTTCATCCCAAGTGGTGCAAACCAGAAGTATTGCCAACCATGCGGGGTGGAGATGAGGAAGCTAAGGAATCGTGATTGGATGCGTAAGAAGAGGAGTGAAGACGATTGGCTGAAAGAACCTGTAAGCTTACAGGAACGGCTACATGGTCTTCAGAACTGGGGTGGGTATCCTTACCCTAGTAATACTTTTGACGTATACATGGACGATTTCAACGGTGACTATTACCTCGACTCTTTCACAGAACTAGATTTTAATGAGGTGGATGAAGATGACTAAAGTGGATGACCTCGATGGAGACAAATTGGATGCTTGGGTTTTCAGAGCGTTGGGATACGTTATTGAGAGGTACGGAGATGCTAAGGATAGGATGCTTCCAACTTGGTTTTATTCAGACAAGGACTTTTACGCAAGGATGCAACCACCTCACCATTTTTGTTTCTGCATAAAGGAGTACACACCTAGGTACTGGGCGCATATGTCTCAACTGATTGAAGCCTGTAATATTAACTTCTTCCTTGAAAGAACTGATGAAGGTTATCTGGCTGTTGTTGAAGATGGTGGTGGCGTAGGTACTGATTGTTGCTCTGGCTCTGTTGCACTTGAACGAGCTATTGTCAGATCTAAATTCGGAGATGAGGTAAACGAAGATGAGTTATTCAGCAGACGAGCTGAGAAGTGGAGGGGAGTTCGACCCTTTCAAAGAGAACCTGTCTAACCTGATAAGGCTTGTTGAGTTTAACATAGCTAGGTTGAACCGGATACAAGATAACTTTATGGAATTATCAGAGGCTCTTGAAGCCATGAGAGATCATTATGAAAACGATAAACACACTGATAGATGACATCTACAACGTACTTGACAAAGGTGCTGAACCTACCGAGAAATACGTTAAAGAGTTGTCTGATAATCTATCGAAGATTATCGCTGATACAATCCGTAACTACCAGAAAGAGCGTAAAGGTACACTGCGTATGTCCAATGTAGGTAGACCTTGCACTCGTCAATTGTGGTATGAGGCTAATGGTGAGAAGGGTGAAGATCTTCCTCCACCACTTAAGCTTCGATTCATGTACGGTAATGTCGTTGAAGAGATCCTTCTATACCTTGCAAAAGAAGCGGGTCACACCGTAACGCATGAGCAGGAAGAGGTAGAGCTTCATGGCATTAAGGGTCATATGGATGCCGTAATCGATGATGTGGTAGTTGATGTTAAGAGTGCCAGTTCATATGCATTCAACAAGTTCAAGGATGGTACACTGGCTGACAACGATTCGTTTGGATACATTGCACAGATCAGCGGATATGCCAAGGCTCTGAACAAGAACCAAGGTGCATTTCTTGCAATGGATAAGAACTCTGGAGAGCTTGCACTGCTTAAGGTCAATACAGATATTATGGACATTGATGAAAAGGTTAAGACAGTGAAGGCATTAGTGAATTCACCTGAGCTTCCATCTCGTTCATTCCGTCCTGAACCTGATGGTATGTCTGGTAATATGAAGCTAGGTAGTTCCTGTCGTTACTGCGGATTCAAGCGTAGCTGTTACCCTGAAGTGAGGGCTTTCAAATACTCCAACGGTATGAAGTATCTTACCAAGGTTGTGAAAGTTCCTAATGTTGAAGAGGTAAAGGACTTTTGAATAACTGGGTGAATCTAACTGGGATCGATCTTGACACTAACCTCGATGACTTGCTTGGTTTCATATACCTTATCGAGTTAGATAATGGAGGGTATTACGTTGGCAGAAAGCAATTCTGGAGTAAGCGAGGAAGGAGTTGGGTCGATTCAGGGTGGCGAGACTACATCGGTTCGTCTAAGGAACTCCTTAGAGATGTTGAAAGCGGAGCTGCCTGCATTACTAAACGCAGTATACTATCAGCATTCACTTCTAAGTCAGCTATCAGGTTCGCAGAGGCAGTTGCAATCATTTTATCTGGATCTTATCTTGACCGAGATAATGGATACAATTGGTCATTTGAGGGATGCAGAGGATTTATTAAATACACTGGAAGGGATGAAGAACAGATGATCAACCTCTTCAACTTCTTCCTTGGAGGAAACTATGAGAATTGTTGTTATACCGGATACTCAGGTAAAGCCAAACCAAAGCGTACAGCATCTTGAATGGGTTGGTAAGTACATTGTAGATAAGAAGCCTGACGTTGTAGTTCATATAGGTGATCACTGGGATATGCCTAGTCTCAGTTCATACGATGTTGGTAAGAAGTCATTTGAAGGGAGGAGATATGTAGAGGATATTAAGGCAGGTAATGAAGCAATGGATGTTCTTCTAAAGCCTTTGAAGTCTATGCAACGTAGACAGAAGAACAATAAAAAGAAAGTGTATACCCCACGCTTGGTATTCACTATCGGTAACCATGAAGATAGAATAAGGAGAGCTATAGAGAATGATGCAAAGCTTGATGGTCTTCTGAAGACTGAAGACTTTAACCTGAGTGATTGGGAAGTTCACCCTTTCCTGCAGCCTGTGATAATTGAAGGGGTAGCTTTCTGTCACTACTTTACTTCTGGCGTAATGGGTAAGCCAGTTACAAGTGCAAGGGCTTTACTTACAAAGAAGATGATGTCATGTGTTATGGGTCATGTTCAGGATAGGGATATAGCCTACGCAAAGCGAGGTGATGGCAAATACCTCACTGGTCTATTCTCTGGTATCTGCTACAGACATGATGAGGATTATCTGAATCCTCAGACTAATGGTTCTTGGTCTGGAGTTTGGATGTTGAATGAAGTGGAAGATGGTCACTTTGACGAACTTCCTGTAAGCTTACGGTATTTGGAGGAAAACTATGGATAACTCGGTTCACTCAATATCCTTCTTTGAAGATGGTGGAATCAGTCTGACGATAGATCAGTTTCACGGTGATGATACATTGAGAAGCTTCGTAATGGTGCTGTACTACTTGATAGCAACTGATGATGATGTTCTGTATGATGCAATCGGCTCTGTTGAGTTTGATGAAGTATCGGACTTCTTTAATAGTATGTCTGAAGGTAAGGAGTTACACTGATGGATGTAGATATTTATCAAGAGTTCACCAGATCAACAATTGGTTATCCTATAGATAGGGAGGGTCAGTATTTAACGGCAGGTATCATTGGTGAAGTCGGCGAGTTTATGAGTGCCGCCGCAAAGTATCATAGGGGTGATTATGGTTCTGAAGAGTTTTTAAAGAGAGCAAAGGGAGAGCTTGGTGACATCATGTGGTTTGTCGCTAGGCTCTCCGATTACTACGGTTGGCCTATGTCAGAGATACTTATACACAATAGGGATAAGTTAATTGATAGGCAGAATAGAGATGTTATAAAAGGTGATGGAGACTTCAGATGATTCTAATATATGATGATAGTGTTATGCAACATCCTGTTGATATACCTTGGGTGAAAGAGTCGGACTTCATCAGTATCTTCAGAGCAATGGTTGAGCATGACATACTTGCGAGTGAGGTTGTTTCTCTTATTGAGATATATAAGGAGGCTGTTGATGAATTCGAGAAAGAGTAAAGCAATAAGACGATTAGCTAGGTTTATGGCTGTACAGTATGTTAAGGATCGTCTGTTGTCTGAAGAGATGTGCGAAGGCAAGTCAGATAAGGAGTTAGTCAAGGCAGTACCTACTCATGGCTACTTCCGATCTGAAAGAACTATACGAGTTGGTTATACTTCACTTCGTTGGTTCATCAAACAGTTGAAGAAAAGACCTGAGAGTACTTATCAGGAATTACTGGAGAGGGCTAAGATATGAAACAAGTCGGTGGTACTCACTACGAAGTTATGGGGATCGAACCTATAGAGTACATTCTGTCAAACGGACTTGGGTATTGTGAAGGTAATGTTATTAAGTATGTAAGCAGGTACAAGAACAAGAATGGTCTTGAAGATCTGCTTAAGGCTCGTAGCTACATTGATTTTCTGATTGAGGAGTATAACGGTGAGCGATGAGGTATGTGTATTGGATCATGGCATTGTTCGCCTTGTGGATTGGATGGGTAATGATCTATCCATCGTTAGGAACGCAAGGGTATCTTACGATGCCGAATGGAGAGCAGGTGAGGATTCAGGGTCAGACAAGCGGCTGATCAAGTACCTCTGGAAGAATGGGCATACAAGTCCTTTTGAATCCTGCTCTGTTACTTTTGAAATCAAAGCTCCTATCTTCGTACTACGTCAGTGGATGCGGCATAGGACACAGAGTTACAATGAGGTATCTGCAAGGTATAGGGAACTTCCTCTTGAGTTTTATCTACCGGATGAAGGATCTATCACAACGCAGAGTACAGATAATAAGCAGATGCGTACAGATGAAGTACACAAGAACGCAAAGGAACTTCGAGACTTGATGCGTATGTGTAATGAAGGTTCTCTTGCTGTATACCATAAGCTTATTGAAGAGGGATGCCCTAGAGAGTTAGCAAGATCTGTAATGCCTGTTAGTACCTACAGTCATATGTTTGCAACCGCCAACCTTCTTAACTGGATGAAGTTCCTGAAAGAGAGACTGCACCCCTCATCACAGTACGAGATAAGAGTTTATGCGGAGGTTATAGAGGCTTTTCTCCGCACATTATACCCAACAGCTATGGAGGCATTTAATGGATCTAACTGATTTTGCAAGAGATACGCTGAATGATCGTTACCTGCAACGACATGACACTTGCCCTGAAGATGCCTTCAGACGAGCGTGTACAGCTTTTGCAGATGATGAAGAACACGCTAACCGTATGTTCAAGTATACAACTAACTTCTGGATGACTCTGGCTACACCTACGTTATCTAATGCACCTTACCGTAAGACCTACGGTGGGTTCTCAGAGGAGTATTTCGATGGGGAGTCGATTGGATTACCTATCAGTTGCTTCCTGAACTATGTACCAGATTCTCGTCAAGGCTTGGCAAGTCACTACGAGGAGAATATATGGTTAGCCAGTAATGGAGGTGGTATCGGTGGATACTGGGGTCATGTTCGTTCTGATGGGGCTAGTACTTCTTCCGGTAGTGTTAGTACTGGCTCCATACCTTTTATGCATGTGGTGGACTCTCAAATGCTTGCCTTTAATCAAGGGAAGACTAGAAGGGGGTCATACGCCGCATACATGGATATATCGCATCCTGAGATCATTGAATTTATTGAAATGCGAAAACCAACCGGAGGTGATGTTAATCGTAAGTGCCTTAATCTACATCACGGTATTAACATTACTGACGACTTTATGGATTTAGTTGAGGAGGCTTTAAATGGCAGTAACCCTACTTGGAATCTTGTTGACCCTAACAGTGGTCATGTGGTCAGCACTGTTCCTGTTAAGCTTTTGTGGGAAAAGATCATCAACACTAGGGCCACAACGGGAGAACCCTATCTGCATTTCATTGATACTTCAAATAAGAGATTACCTGAAGGTCAACGCAATAAGGGTTTACGAATCTTGCAGTCTAACCTGTGTTCTGAGATTACACTTCCTACTGGAACCGATAGAACGGCTGTATGTTGTTTGGCTTCACTTAACCTCGAAAATTGGGATGAGTGGAAAGTTGACGTTAATTTCATTCCTGATGTTGTTAGGTATCTTGATAATGTACTTGAGTACTTTATTCTGAATGCAGAGAACATGCCTAAGGCTGTCTACAGCGCATCTCAGGAGAGATCTATTGGCATAGGTACGTTGGGTTTCCATGCACTATTACAACGGCGTGGAGTGCCATTCGAGAGCGCACTGGCTACAAGCTTGAACTTGCAGATATTTAAACACATTAAGGAGGAAGCTGTACGTGGGTCATACACATTGGCGATTGAGAGAGGCGAAGCACCTGATGTGGTCGGTAGTGGGCTTCGTAATGCTCACCTTCTCAGCATTGCTCCTAATGCCAGTTCTAGTATTATTGCCAATACTTCTCCTAGTGTGGAGCCTTGGAAAGCTAATGCATTCACTCACAAGACACTATCAGGCAGTTATCTGGTTAAGAATAAGTATCTTGAGAGATTACTTGAAGATAAGGGCATGAATACTAAGGAGGTGTGGAAGGGTATTATTTCAAACGGTGGAAGTGTACAGCATCTTAAGGAGCTTGACGACTATGAGCGTGATACCTTTAAAACAGCAGACGAGATCGATCAACGGTGGATCATTGACCATGCATCAGATAGGCAGGCTTTTATCTGTCAAAGTCAATCCATCAACATCTTCATCCCCTATGGGATGGACATTAAGGACTTCAGCCACTTGCATGTTAGAGCATGGAAGAAGGGACTCAAGACCTTATACTACTGTCGTTCAGCACCTGCTCGTAGGGCAGAGAACCTGAACCAGAAGGTTGAACGTATGTACCTTACAGAGAATGAATGTTTAAGTTGCGAGGCTTGATATGAAGATAGAGATAGACGATGACTATGCAGACAAGTTGGTGAAGGAGATTCTTGAATATAATGTAGGTGTCTATGAGAAGATGCTTGCAGGTGATGGACTCTACTACCCTGTAAAGTACCCTGACAAGTCTAAAGACTTAAAGTATATAGAGGAGTTGGTAAGTGCATATAAGTTAGTTTTGGAGGATTACCAGTATGTATAGTCTAATTGTATGTAGTGGGATGGTTGTGGGTAGTTGTGTTAATCTCTATAGATTCAACTTCCCTACACAAGCCGAATGTATTGAACAGCAACGTCATGTTGAACGAAGGCTTAAGGATGGTTGGTCTGTGTGCATACCTGCGAGTGGAGATATAAATGGATAAGATATATCTGATAATTGACGGTAAGGGTAATGTGACTGGTTGGACTCTCTCTCTTGAATTTGCAGAGAAGGTTCTAGCATTTGATGAAAGCATTGTAAGGTATGATAGGAGTGACGATGAGTAACATACTTGGAACTAGAGGGTACTATAAGCCATTGGATTACCCCAAGGCGTTTGAGTTCTACAATGAACAGCAGAAGATGCACTGGCTACCTGAAGAAGTTCCACTTCATCAAGATGTTTTCGATTGGAACAACAAACTGAATCCGAGTGAGAAGAACCTACTTACTCAGATCTTCAGATTCTTTACGCAAGGTGATGTAGATGTTGCAAAGGGTTATTACGAGAAGTATATCCCTGTATTCTCTCTTCCAGAATTGCGAATGATGCTAGGTTCTTTTGCAAATATGGAGGGTGTACATCAACATGCCTATTCGTTACTTCTCGACACCATTGGGCTACCTGAGGCTGAGTATCAGGCGTTTCACTCGTTCAAGGAAATGCAAGAAAAGCACAAGTATGTTTCCTGTTTTGAAATCGAATACGATAACGACAACTGTGAAGAAGAGAAGTTTCCAGACGGCTTCGTATCTAACGAGTATCTGGAATCGATAGCAAGATCAATAGCCGTCTACTCAGCATTCACAGAGGGCTTGCAATTGTTCTCATCTTTTGCTATACTTATGAACTTCCAGAGGTTCAATAAGATGAAGGGCATGTGTACGATTGTAGAGTGGTCAATACGTGATGAGTCCCTGCACGTTGACGGTATGCTCTGGTTGTTCAGGGAATTTATTAAGGAGAATCCTTGGATTTGGACTGATGACTTCAAGAAAGAACTATATGACATTGCGAGGGAAATGGTTAGACTCGAAGACCACTTCATTGATCTGGCGTTTGCAGAAGGTGGGATCGAGGGGCTTGAAGCGGATGAGGTTAAGACGTATATCCGGTACATCTGCGACCGTAGACTCTTGCAACTTGGGCTTAAACCTAACTATGGGATTAAGGAGAACCCCTTAGATTGGTTGGATTGGGTGCTTAATGGTGTATCTCATGACAACTTCTTTGAAAAACGTAGTACCGAATATTCTAAATCAACACTTACAGGAGATCTGTGGACATGAAAACTAAAGAAATCACTTATACAATCAAGGCACGTGTTAAGTCTGGTCTTCCAGATGCAACGGTAGAACGAGCCATTGAACGACAGCCTATTGAGTTCTTCAATCTGAAGGGCGTTAAGATCAAGGAGATCACTGTGGAGGTAACTGAGTGAACTGCGAAGATGTACGCAAGGAGTTACACAGGGTCATGGTAAAGATGGCCGACTATCAGTGGAAGTCTGCTCAGGAAGTTGTAACGGCACTGTATGCTAGGTTGAATGAAACACCCGCAGACATTCACAATAACTACAATTGGTATGTAGAGGAGAGGCTTAAATGAAGGTAGAGAAATTCGTAGAGCATGAGGATGGTTCTGCATCCTTTGAACTTGTTGCTACAGATGAGGAGAAAGCGTTGCTGATTAATGCAGGATTTGTAGCTTTACTGAAGGAAGTTAGAGAAAGGTTTGATAGGTACTTTGAGAGGGATAACAAATGAAGAAGTTAATTATGATGTTGGCAATTGTTTCAGGTAATGTAATGGCAGATACCGTATGGTTTAATATCCCATCACACTATGATAGGGTGGATATGCGTAGTTATAATGCATTATCCTTACCGACATCGAGTTGGGATGCCTGTGCAGATGCCATCGCTCAGTACGCAAAGGACAATTATGTATTCTATGTAAGCTGTGACGTTAAACCTCTGCCTAATGCCGCTAACCTTAAGAGAGGAGGTCGTAATGCCAATTTTTGACTACACCTGCAATGATTGCGAGGTTGTATTTGAAAAGTTATGGATAGGTAAGGAAGGTATAGCGATATGCCCTGAATGTGGTGGTGTGAACACGGAGAAGAAAATGAGTGCATCCGGTCAAAGCTTTAGGCTTTATGGTGAGGGATTCTATAGAAGAGATCATAAAGATACAGGTGATTGGTCATGAGGGCTTACCCTATCAGACAGGACTTGGTTAATGCCACCCTCCCTATTGATGAGGTAAGCATTACAGTCCCACCTAGTCACCCGGATGACTACAGGCTGATCAAAGCTTCTGTAGAGTCAGAGCCGCTTGAGTATCCTCCAGTTGTCGTAGCCGTGACGCATGGTGATTGGAGGAAGTTTATAAACCTACAGAGTGTGTTCTTAAAGCCTGACGAGTCGATACCTGATGAAACTGCGGGGTACTTTGTTACCTGTGGTAATAATCGTGTAAGGGCTTTAAAGGAACTCGGATACACCGAGGTTGATGTTCTGATGGTTGAGTCTTTCAGCGCAGGTAGTGGATATTGTAAAGAGATGAGGAAATGGTTCAATGCCAAACAAGGTAAGCGAAATAGGTGATGGGATACTTGAGAGCAAGTACCATTCCGAGAATGCCATAATGTTACCACTGGATATGTTAGAACCCTTCGCTAAGGTACAGAGTGAAGATTTCTACAGTTCAGTGATTAATAGCATGGAGAAGGAGGGTCTACTCTATCCACTGATCATCGCTCAGGTTGATGAAGATGAATGGTGGGAGGACTGCAAGGAGCAGGGAGAAGCCTGTCTACAGCCTAGGGTGTTTGGATCTCAAGTGAGGTACAGAGTTCAGTGCGGTAATAATAGGTATTGGGCATTAATCAATCACTTTACAAACATAGATGCAGTAAGCTGTCTGGTGTATAGCAAAGAGGAGGCTATGGAGATATGCAAGATGTTAAGAAGGGACAAGAACTGGAAACGTACATAATAGTGGTTGGTAAGAATGCCAAAGATCTTCAGGATAAAGTTATATCAAGTATAAGATCTGGGTACATGCCGATAGGCGGGGTTGTAGCAGATAGCTACATATGGGCGCAAGCAATGGTTTGGAGGTTAGGGTTAGATGATTGATTATGGAAACGAATATCGTAAGTTACACAGTCGAGGCAGGTACGGTATAAGTAGTGAGCAAATGGTTGATACCATCTGGAACCACAGACCTAAAGACGCTAAGAGTGTTCTGGATTACTCATGCGGTCAGAGTCAGTTACTTGATAAGTTTCCAATAAAGATCAAGTACCAGTACGATCCTTACGTCATGGGGAGGGATATAAAGCCTGAGGGGAAGTTTGATTGGATAATCAATACGGATGTACTGGAGCATATACCGGAAGGTAACATACCTGCCTACATTGATGAGATGCTACAGTATGGTGATAAGGTGTTCTTTGCAATAGCGATTGCACTTGATACACATAAACTATCTGATGGAAGCCCTGCACACATTACAGTGCATCCTAAGGATTGGTGGCTCAACTACCTAGGTAAGTGGTTTGATACCCTTACGCTAGTGCCTGAAATAGATAATCGATTCAGGTTTGCAGTGAAGACTTACTAAAGATTTGGGGAGCTTTATGCTCCCCTTTTTATTTAAGGGCTAGGAAGTCGCCCTTAGTCATTGGGGGGTCTACTGGATTAACAGGATCGAGTCCTAACGTCTTCCAGACTTCATATAACCACTCACCATATACCAGATCATTATCCAGAACAAGATTACCATTGTAAGTACCTGATGGCATCTTAACGTGATTGTGATCTACCACCCCACCTACACCCCTGCACGATATACTACCGTTGGTACAGGTTGAATCAATAATCACTTCACCACTGGTCAGATCAAGGATTGCATTAGAGCCGCCTGTTTTTTCTGTCAGCTCAATGTAACCAGAGAATTTATGTATAGCCATTGAGGTATTCTGACCATCATCAGCGCCATTGAAATCAATCACCGGCATGAGTAAATCTTCATCAGAACTAGCCGCAGAGTAGCAGTTCAGAAAATAAGCAGGAGTCACACCGCCAAGACGAATAGTATTACGCAGCATACAGTTGTATGAAATGCCATTGATGTAGTTCACGTTATCAATAATACAATCCCTGACCACAATACCGTTATCCAGTATCCCTGTTACGGTAGCCTCAAAGATTTCACAGTTAGTTGTCTCTGCTGCTGCCTGTACAGTAATGGTAGAGCGTGAAGCGTTCTGGCCTCTTATCTTATAGCCTGCCACATTAGCCTCTGCCCCAAGCGTTGCATTGTTCACAATCTGTATCGTGTCAAACCCGTTTGATGCTGCAATCTGTACCGCATCGGTAAAGTTATTCACTGGATCAAGCGGAGTGCCTTTCGGGTAGACAGTACCAGTAGAGCCGTTTGCCTGATCAATATACACCGCACCAGAGAACGTGTTGAACTGAACCTCACGCACGTTAATCAAACCGGCTGAGTTGTTCGACCTTATCTGGACAGTACCGAGATTAGTAACATCGAGAATGTTGTTATTAGAACCCACAAGATTGACAACATACGGTGTTCCAGTTTCCTCAAACGTGATTGTGTACCCATTTACAACCTCAAGAATACGAGCATACTCAATACCCCCGAGGGTGATTGATGTATTGTGATTTAATATCTGAGGGTAGACAGTACCCTGCTCAGAGTCCTCAATGTCGTTTATGGCAATCTTGAAGTTATAGGTGTCTAACTGATATACCTGCCCACCAATAAACGTGAGGAATGTCTGAGGCACATAGACAATCTTATTCAGCCAATCGACCGATAGACCTGATTGGACGTACCCGTCAGCAGCATACCCAATTTCTACATAGAGCGTAGCCATGTGTTACGTCCAGAAGTCAGGTGATTTCTGTTTAGTACCTACAGTGGTAGATTGATAATGTATGTCTACTGCATGGAGGAATGGACTAGGTTGCGTCACAGAGTCAGTAATATCGTTAGAGTCAAGATACACCCTGCACAGAATCAATCCATCAGGCTCAATTAAATCAGAGTCCAACAGGTCAGCAGCACCGCCAGAAGTCGAGGCCAATGTCTCAGCTACCATGTGCTGATATTGTGTTGTACTGGCACTCTGTATAACAGACGAAGTAACCGGCGCAGAGAAAGCACTTTGTCCGTGACCTTTGGAGTAAATCATTTCAAACGCCCAAGTCACCGAACCACCTGTTACGGTAGCTGAGTCATGTGACCAGTGAGTATGTATATGAATATCAGACCCCATCAAGTAGTCATGCGGCATATGAAAGTCAACGTATGCCTGATCTAATACGTCACACTGTAGAACCTTAATGCCGCCCCTGTAGACAGCCCTTGTAGCATCACCAACATCACCATAGACATTCAATGTACCGATCAGGTCATGCCAAGGGTAGGTAGGTGTACCCTGAGAATCTACCTTGATACCTGAGTTCTGCGCCTTTGGAATCTGTAGTGCTACACCATCACGCAGATCAATAAAGTTCTGATCCAGTTCGTTGTGGGTTAATTCAGAACCCTTTACGTTTCTTAATGTAATAGCCATTATTAATCATCCGAAATCATTACGGCAGTAAAGCTACCACCAGTTGATGAACTAACCGTACCTGTCAGGTTAGCGTTTTTAAAATAAGGTGCGCTAGAAGATTTCCTAGCCCTACCAGTTACAGGCTGATTACCTGAGAATACACGACTCATACTTATCTCTCCGTTTACATCAGTTAATCCATTTAATACAACAAAGGTTGAAGTTATAGTTCCGGTAGGACTTGACCCCGGAGCACTCGACATTGTGTAAGTATAGGTGTTTGTGTCTGTCACCGTAATACTGTGAACTCCTAGATTCTCATTCAGTGATGCACCTCTGATTACTACCTTATCGTTGGTGGCAAGACCATGAGAATTATGAGTAACAGTAGCAGTTGTGCCGCTGTTACTGATAGTAACAGAAGCAGCAACGGGAAATACTCCTCCACTCGCCGCCTCCAGATGTACCCTAGCATCTTGAATATTCGTACCATTCTCAGTCACCGTTCTGGCTGTAACTGTCACCGCACCGGAGATAACTGTAACAGAAACACCGGCTGTTCTCACAGAAGGCGTTGTACCGCCATCAATAGTCAGGTTCATCGATCCTGAAGCAATGTTTACATAGACCGCTTCATTGCCTGTAGAACCATCAGTAGCTGCATAACCAGACCAGTTACAGTTAGTCAGCGTCATGTTTGCTGCTGTGCCTGTGATCTCTAGCCCATGTCCTGTACCTGAAGATACAAAGTCAGAGTTAGTCACCAGAGCAGCATTAGCAGGACTACTTGCTGTCACAGGAGCGCATGAGTTAAATGAGCAGCCAGAGAAGTTCGCACCGCCTACATTCACCACACCGCAGCCGTTAAAGTTGCAGCCCGTTACTGTGGCATTTGACAGGTAAGTAAATGAGTCCATACTGTTGAAACTACATCCAGTCATGCTGACAGTCGCATTATCGACCATCTCAAACTGGCCTTTGCCATTAGCAGTAGAGGCTGTGGCAATGAATGTAATACTGTTCCACGTTACAGAAGAACTGGCGTTATTAACCTCGACCTTGTTAAAGGAAGCGTAGGTATGAGGGCAGTCCTCAATAATGATTGTTTCGTTTGAATCACTGAATGTCACTGACGTACCGGAAAGACCAAACGACATAAGCCCTTTCCAGAGGTAAGTACCTGACGATTCCTGAAACAGCCCAAGCCTGTGTCTACCTGAATCTACCGAAGTAGATGATGTTCCCGGAGGTGTACCACCTGCATTGTAGTCGTTGTACTGCGCAAGCTCAAGGAATGTACCGCCACTACCTGTAACGCTGATCTGGCCTCTGCCGTATCTGATCGCATCAACAGCATGAGGTGTACCTTTAGAGATCGCGTTGATGGTATAGGCAATACCGCCAATGTACTGGTAGCCAGCGCCACCGCTGCCATAAGTAGTAGACGCAGTAGCTTCAGGGTCTACAGCGAAGTTAGCCCATCCACCGTAAGGGTTACGACCCCAGTTAGCGCCACCAACAAAGTACCTGTCTACATTGGTTATATCAGCGCCAATGCCTATCTCATAGCCAGAGTAGGTTGTCTGGTCAAAGTCATAAAGGTTTGCACCAACCGCATAGAACGTCCAGATAAAGAACGCATCACCTGATGTCCAGCCAGTTGCCAAATCTGAACCGTGTTGATAAACAACAGACTTAGGGTTTGCTGTACCTGATTTAGTACCTGTAGTTTGAGAACGACAGTCAGTACCTTGAATAAAGTTTTCGCCATCAGCAGCAGGCGTACCACCGGAGTTGGCACTGCTAAACTCAGTCCAAGTACCGCTTTCAGCGTTAGTCGCAGTTGTTAAATCTGTGCTGTATGTTGCCATTAGCCTATTGCTACCTTAACCACATATCCCTGACGTACAAAGTCATCCATTTGTCTTTTAGCTAAATCTGATATTTCCATTCCTTTTATCACCGTAGCAAAGAATGTCTTATCATCTAGCATTTCAAATATGACCCCGCACTTGTCCGGTCTTAGTTTTATGTTATCTATCCCTGACTGAATGTAAGCACAATTAAATTGGCCACACTCAGCAGGTTTAGAGTCATGTACTGAGCAACCATTATCACAATGCTGACATTGTGAATGGGCTGGCTTGTCTAACGCCTTTATAATAAAAGCAGTACAACAAGCCGTACACCCACCACAATCAGGCATCAGATACAGGCGACAGTGTTGCAGAACCGCCGGTACTACCGAGTGTACCAGTAGACCTTGCTGGTTTAATTGCGTCAGTATAGTTAGGGCCAGTCCCGCCAAATCGAGCTTCTACATACAAAGTCTGCGTTACAGTCTGTACCGTGTTGTAGCTGATGGTTGTTCCTGATGCGGCATCGTCAATGTAGGAAATAAACACATTAGCACCGGCAGCAGCAGTATTGCCACTAAAGTCATGCGATGTAATGGTGAAAGTCCTCGTTCCAGTATCTACCGCACTATAAGGGTGACGAGTGTACTGACCATCTGCACGTTGAATACGGATCGTACCTGTTGGGCTTGGTGTGTTAGCAGGGATTGCCTCATCAACCTGCACAGCAGTAACAGTCGCTCCGTTAAGTAGGCTTGTGTTAGAAAGCTGATCGTATTTCAAACCATTTGCGCCATCTTCAGGGCCAACCAGTACACGATAACCAGAAGCAATACCACCAACGGTAAACTGTACGTTGTTAGGAGGCTGACGGGTTGTACCGTCAAGAGCAACCATCTTATCGTTGACCGACAGATCAGCATACTCAAGGTTGAAACCGTAAGCACCAACCAAGGAAGAACCAGTGGAAGCACCACACATCGGGGTAGACAGGGTGCGCTCAGTGATTGTGCCTGATGTGGCTGTAACGCCGCCCTGAGTCAGGGTCAGTGCAGCAACAGGAGGTGCGCCAGTAAGCAACTGAATCCACATGGTTGCAGAACCATCATCGGCCAGAATTTGACCTGTACCGGCTGTTGCACCTGAACCCCATGATACTGAGGTGGAGTCAGCAAAAGTACCACCAGAAAGTGATGTATAGGCTACCTGATGTGTAATACCACGGAATCTTTCACCGGCCAATCCGTACAGGGTAGTAGTCTCACCGTTACGGGTGATGTACTTCATGTACTCATAGAACTGGTTGATTGTCGCAGAACCTCTGTCCCATGCAGAGTAGTAACCCTGTGAGCCATCACCGTTCTGAAGGTCAATCAGAATATAACCTTCATTGGTGTTGCTGATGCCGGTAAACGGCGCAGAAATCAGATCACCGATAATGGTCGCGTTGTTCAAATCCTCTGCGTAGGTCAGTGGTACGGTGTTCTCACCTCGACCAGTTGCAGGAATACGAAACTCTGAATAGGTGTAGCCCCATTCCCGTGTTGTGAAGATAAGGGAGGTGTTGTCAATGTTAGCACCGGAGTCCTTAACCTTGACCATGAACTGCATACACACACCGTTTGCAAGGTTACGGTTGATGCCCGGTAAAGTCTCTCCGTTAGGTGTTGAGTTCCAGAATTTGTTACTCAGTACAGTATTGTCCTGAATTACGTTGACCACACAACCCTCTGCGGCAACCACTTTGATACCGTCAAAGATCTGTTCGCCAGAACCGTTGTTCTGAATGATGGAACCACCGTAGACAAACTCTACAGCCGGTGTAGCACTTAGCTCGTCAAGGTAGTAGCCGTTGACCAAGTTAATGATCGTATCAAACGACTTATCAGAAGGATTGAGGGTGGTGATGTCCATGAAGTCATCATTACCGTGATCTAGAACAGAGGCATCATCTGCCAAGTCCTGAAGCCAACGGTGAAGCTCAAGAACGGTTACATAGTTAGCAGTGGCAGTACCGTGGTCGCCACCGATATATTCGATCGACTTGTCAGTATTGACCTGCCATTTAGTTGCATCTAATGCCATTGTTATCTCCTACGAGTAAGTTTCATTTGTGCGGTTATCCCACACTCTATCAAAAGTTGCAGACCCATTAGCCCACTTTATTTCTATATCATCCCCTACAAGGAATTCAATACGCTTTATTCTCCAAGAGGCAGCACTTGAAGCTGTACCCGGATTAGCTTCACCTACATACTTAAAGTCACCATCGGTGTCTATCAATCTAGTGTAAGGCACTTCTTCTTCTCCTCCACCCACTATGCCAAGAGATAGCGGATCATAGAAACCCGCCTTCTTGTTCTTTATCCCGAATACATACCCATTGAGGGATTCCTTGTATCCGGGCATATCTTTTACAGACCAAGAACTTCCACCTCCAAGCGGAGGAAGCTTCTGTAATATCCTTGCAACGAGATCATCCACCTCTGGATTGTTCTGTTGAATGAGATCCACTACATCAGCTTTGGTAAGCTCAGGTTTACTTTCAACAGGAGGTGGAGGTGCAGCTTGTTCCCTGATAATAACTTCCTGAGGAGGTACGGCCTTTACAGCCTCCTTGACCTTAATATCTATTACTTCGGCAAAGGAGGTTTTCTTGATCTTACCTACAGGGACTTTATTTAGTTTTGTAAGATTACCTACTGGTTTAGCTGAAGTCATACAGTTTCATATCTCCATTATCACTGACTTTCCAGTACTGACCTGCGTCATCTTTGTACAGTCCTGCCTCTAGCTTCTTTACAGGATTGTCTTTAATCTCTCCACCTTCGGCCTTATACTGCATCTTCTTAGCTTGGTTAGCCCTTTCTCCAGTGGTCTTACCTTTAGTCAGACCCTTACCTCTTCCCCACAAGGCAGTATCCTTATAGCTGTTAGTTGCTCCGGTCTTTCTATCGTAAGGTGCTCCACTGAACGTCAATGCAGCTTCCTTATCATCACCGAAGTCAAAGTATTCACCAGTCTGCATTGCATGTCTAAGAGCTGCTTCTCTACCTGCTCGATCTTTATCATCCTTTACTAGCTTCTGTAGTTTACCATCACCCTTATCTACAATTGTAGGGAATACTACCCACCTGCCATCTTCAAGAACTTCAGCAGACATCCTGTGAGTCTCTTCGCCATATTCGGTTTTCAATGAAGGTGATTTAGGGTCTAACATACGCTTAACCATGTTAGTACCTTCCTTCTCCCTCATCATGCTCTCAAACCTTTCACGCTGAGCGTCTCTGTCTACTTCAACCGCTCCACCTTCGGCATATCTATACGGCATTGATGGATCTGCACGTTCTATAACAGCCACTGGGATAGTATCCTGACCTAGCTTTGAAGCAGCCAGTATACGATGTCTGCCTTCTTGAGATGGGAAGTCAGGACTTCTATAGTCTAAGAATGGCATTGGAAACTTATCACCATTCTTCATGTCTTTTACATACCGATCTACACGTTCCTGATCTACACCAATCTTCCATTCTCCTAATTTGTATTCAGGGTCACCTTCTTTGAAGATTTCATCAACCTTACTAAAATACTCTTCAGGAGTCATCTCGACTATAGAGGCTTTTACATTCTTCTTATCTATATAGTATTCTGGATTCTTGAATACTTGAGACACTACAGGTACATCGTGCTTAGACGCATCCAGTTCAAATGGACTATCCAGTTCCTTGGCAGATACTTTCTTATCAAGCTTCCATTGAGCACCTTTCATACCCATAGAGCCATCGCTTGTGAAGGTTTCCGTTTCTGGATCATAAGTACCCATAGGATTATCAGATACTATCTTACCTTTATCATCTACAACGATAGAGTGTTTACCCTCATTGAAGATAAGTACTTGGTCTGTTGGTTTCTGCCTTTTACCCAGTGCCTTGCAGGACTCCCCATGACATACATCACCCTTGAATGTATCAGTACCTTTTGCAGTCTTTCTGAATCTTTTAACAATATCATCAGCACCTTTAGTCATAGCTCCAATTGCCCCAGTTGCAGCAGCTTTCTGTGGTAACAGATCAGTACCTTCGAGTGCAGCCCAACCGATGGTTCTTATATCATCCTGATTCAAGTCAGAATTATCTTCGGTGAACAGCTTTTGAGATCTTGCAACACCCTCGCCTATGCTTTCAGCAGATGGTTTAAGGATGTGCCTCATTTCACTTACTACAGGAATGTACCCCTCTTCACTTGCATTCCCTGAAGTCTCCTTACCTACAGATTGGATAGCGTCACCTGCACGTGTAAGTGGTGTAGAGGCATCTCTCATTTCCTGTGTAATGGGCTTAGATTGCCCTGTAACGGGACTTTGAGTAGGTGCAGGTAGGGTAGGTGCTCCTTCTCCTGTTTGTTGCCCTACAACCTGTTTCTGAGCGTCTACTGAATCCTGATAACTCTGGATACGTGAAGCAGCCCTAGGGTCTTGTACGTCCGATACAGCTCCGCCTTCTGCATACGATGATACATCTGGCATGAAGTTCTCTCTACGTATCTGCGCTCTTTCATCTTCTCTACGCTTGTTATATTTCTCGGTGGGTGTTTCTTCAACCTCTGGCATTATCCCCCAATCTGTTAAAGTATCTCTAGCCCACTGCATGTTTGTCATAACTGGGCCTACAACTGGTGCAAATCTAGCGATAGCATCTGGGTCTGCCTTCCAATGCTCAACACCCCAAGCATCTTTTTCAGTAGTACCTGCAGCGGCTTTAGTGGCATCCTTGATAGGTGCAAACAGTCCACCGGGGCCAGAAGTGATCAACTCTTTTACTGCGCCACCCGGATCTTTCTTTACTAGGATCTCCCTTTCTAATACAAAAGGATCTAGACCGTATGTTCTGAACAGATTCCTTACAAATGCCAATGGAACTTCTTCAGGTTCCATCTCGGTATCTCTACCCCTGATCCAATCCTTAAGTGCATTTACCCCCATATTGGTAGAGGATACGAGGAGGGCAAGCTTTGTCATATTCTTAGCACCCTCTGCAATCATAGAGGAATCCTTATTGGCAGCACCAAGACGCATAAGTCTGAATGCTTCCCTACGCTGAACATCAAACATCTTCAGGGTAAAGGATTGAAGGAAGTAAGCTGCCTTGAATGACTGAGAACGTGCATACAGCTCTGTAGTCTCTGAAAGACCTATAGGCTGAAAGTCAGAAAGCTCCATATAGAGGATAGCTTTAGCCTTCTCGCTAAGCTTACCGCCATCTTCCATATTACGTATTTCTCTAATTACGGTATTGTAATCATCACCGAATAGTCTACGATACTTATTGGAGAAATACCTAGCCTCTTTACTTGTTCCATCCATAGCCGCTTTTTCAAGTTGACTATAGGCATTATTCATAAATACCTTCTTGCCGAAGTGATCCATCTTATTGAAACCACCTGCAGTTAAGATATTATTAGTGAACTTACGAACACTACCAGTTGACTCCATTTCTGCAATAGCTGTATCTACAAATCCAAAGTCCTGAACAGAGAAGTCAGGAGATCCACCTTTCTTCCTTACATTCTCTTTAAAAGCATCTTCAACAAGTGATCCAAGTCTGTTCTTGTAAATAGGAGCATACAGATCACCAAGCTGAGTAAGAGCAGAGAATGGATTACCTAACAAGTAAGCGTGTGTAAGACTCCTATACGCTGCAAGTTTAGATGGTAGATTCATCTTATCAGCCATCATACGAGCTTCAATGATGCTTGCAACTTCCTGTCTCTGATTCGGTTTCAAGTCTTTAAAATCATCAGATAACTTCATGAAGTTACCTATACTTTCACCAACATCAAGATCACCATACTGGCTAATCTTTATTCCATTCTTACCGCCCAAGAATTCAGCCTTAGCCATATCGATAGCCGCATTATGGATGTAAGAGTCTATAGCGTTAAGTGGCTTTTTATAGAACTTCATCATATCAGGTGTAACAGTGATGTTACGGTTCTTGCCATAGCCTAAGTTAATGGTAGGTGGCTTCTTGCTCTTGGTTGTAAGTAGTGCAAGCTTATACTGATTTATCTGATGTTCTGATGGTGGAGACTTATGATCTTTCTGGTAGCCTGATACAAAATCATCTACTAACTCTTCTACTGTCTTATTGAACTTGGTTTTAACCTTGTCCTTTTCTTTATCCATAAGATGAGCGATAAGGCCATCATAATCCTCAACCTCTCTATGCCAGTAGTCTTGAATCTTACTGTTAGGTTTGAACATGCCAAGTTCAGTACCCTTATCAAAGATCTTGTTTAAAGTTACTTGAGCATCGCTGAAGTGTTTTATAGCATCGGGTATGCCGGACTTCTCAAGTTCATCGTTTACTATCCTGAAATCTTGAGTATACAAACCATAGGTTATCTTCTCAGCAGATGCAGGATCTTTCTTCATTATGGTGTTAAATACATCTTCAAATGGTTTAACTCCCTGCTTCCACTCATGCGCCCAACTCTGACTATTAAAGTCAATCATCTTAAGCTTCTGAGAAGCAGTCTGTGAATAGTTGCCAAGTCTTGTAGATAGAAGTCCAAAGGCTTTATCAAAGTATGGCTTACCAGTTCTCCAATGTTGTTTGTAGTTTACATTCTGATCTATGAAGATCTGAGCCTCTTCCTTACTGTTAAACCTAGTCGGTGTTGTATCAATATAGCTTGAGCTTTGCTTGATCTTATTCTGGAGTTCTGGATAGAGGTCGAATACTTCTTTAACAGCTTGAGTATAGGTCTTATCCTGCTCAACCATTATTGATGCAACATCTTTATTGAAAGAGTTTAAAGAAGCTTCTGCTTCCTTAGCTCCTTTCCAATCTACATACTTACCTGCAAGTCCACCTACAGATCCACCGAAGAAAGCACCAATACCAGTAGATGTCCAACGGTTCATTCCGCTTTCTTCATCTATATAAGATGTTGCTCCGCTTATAGCACCTGCTATAGCTCCCTCTCCTGCAGTTGTAGCTATCTTAGTAGTTCTTGTAGCCTTGTTTACATCATTTACAGTGTCAAGGAACTTATAGGCTTTTCTTACTTTATTAACAGCTAACCAAGGTGCAATAAACCCTACAGGATCTGCAATAAGACCTAACACCTGTCCAGTTCTAGCCCAACCACCTTTATCGGAGTTGTACAGCATGTTCATTTCAGCTTCTTCCAAAGCTAATGAATCTTCATTAAGCTCAAGTATCTGCTGAACACCTCTGGTAGTATCAGATGCACCATGTTTAAAACCAGATACAAGGGCTTCAAGACCTTCGGGGGTATCTACCTCGAATAGTCCAAAGTTGAGTTTATCTGGAAGAGTATCTGCATAGCCTTCATTGTACATGACGTTCTTGTTGGTATCGTCATTTACTTCTTTTATATCTGAAGGATCATTCTCAACTACAGGTTCTGTCTCATCCCAAGAGGGTAGAGTAGAGGTTACTGGCTCTGTCTCATCCCAAGAAGGTAATGCTTCAGTCTCAGGTAGTGCATTAGGTTCCATCATTCTACTACTCTTCCTAGGTTCTGTTTAGTGATTGGATCAAACCAATAAGTTACTCCATTTATAGATCTTTTAACCATACTTGAAGTACTTTCTGTACTGGTAATATCTTCTGGAGATGAGGATATGTCTACACCGACCGCACTTGCAATATGTTCTACAAATGCATCAATGGTCATCTTACCGCCTGACCTCTTGTATACATAATAGCCATAGTTCTTTTCAAGTTCAGCTTGTTCAGATGGAGACATTTCACCAAGTCTTCTCTTAATATCAGCTATAGTCTCTACATCAATACCATGCTTACTTGCATACTTATCAAGATTTGCATCCTTCTCTTTCCAGTACGTAGCTGCAACGTCAGCAGCCTGAGTCGCAAACTCTGGAGGAGGTATATCCTGACTATCTAACTTACGATACATAGGAGTTCCATCAGCTTTCAATACCGGCTGATCAGTACCTTTTACATATAGCATTTCATACTTGAAGTTAGGATCTTCACCTGCAGGTGTGCCTGTTGGTCTATGTTCAATCTTAGAGGCATCTAAACCACCCTTGCTACCATCCTTGACTTTACCGTAGAATGAACCAACACCGCCCTCAACATCTGTGGGTCTTTCAGCAGCATCCATTTCAGCTTCTTTCTTATAGAACTCATCAAGTGCTCTGCTATGTGCCGCATAGGGTGTCATAGGTGATGTGGTATCACGAATACCAAAAGCATCCCTGAGGAATCCACCAAGCGCATGTTTATCTGCTGCCCTTCTATAGTTCAGAGTTGCAGGGGTATCTATGTCATACGTAGGCTCTGGTCTATCCTTGAATGCTTTATAAGCGTTGTCAAGATACTTGTCCATCTTTCCAAGATTAGCTTCAAGCTTTTCATCATCACCTAACTCACTCTTCATAGATGATAATACAGTCTCAAGAGGGATGTCATTGGCTTTAGCAAACGTAGCAAGTGCAAGTCTGGTATCATCCTTCCTTAATTCGTTTACCTTGTTCCACATTTCACTTACATTCTTATGTTTCTTTCTACGTTCTTCCTGACCTTTCATCTTCATCTCGAATAAGGCATTCTCGTATTTCTCTGCCTGTACACGATCTGCTTCTTCCTGATCACGGATCTCCTTAGTTTCTCCACCTAAGAATCCCTGAACGAATCCATGAAGTGCTGAACTCATGCCATACCTCCTAACATAGACGGGGCAGATGCTGTTTCTTTAAAGATCTTATCACCAATACCTCTTGTAATTTCTTCAGGTAAGTTTATCTTAGCTTTTTCAGGATCAATACCTAAGGTTCTGGCGATACCTTTACCACTGGTAATATGTTTCATGAACTGCTGTTCACCTGCTTTGCCTATTTCAACATTATCATCTGGACTAAGTACGTAGTCTACACCTGACTGCTCACATATGAAAAGTAGGATATAGATGCAAGGTTCTATAAGCAGAAGATAGAGATCAGGATTCCATTTACCTTTATTAAAGCCTGCAAACAATATAGACTGTGCTATAGAGGTTAGTGGAACTCCCATGTTGATGATCTCTAGTAGCGTTGGGATTTTGTCGGGATCTACCAATGATTCAAATAGATGTTCCTGAGCCTTCTTTACATCAGTAAACTCAGGAGCTTTTTCAAAAGGCTTAGGATTATCAGGATCGTTTGTTAGACTTATTCCGGGTGTAGGACTTTGAAATAAACTCGCATCTGTTATACCTTGTTTATTCATACTTATGCCCACCTGTATTTATATGGATTACCAGTTGTACTCAATAGGGAACCCGCTTGTCTTGCATACTCCATACTTCCCATAATACCAGTTTGACCTGTTGACTGAACTACCTGACCACTGGCATCAAGCATATAGAAGTTCTGAGCTTGTCCTGCATATCCCGGCCCATTAGCGGAGTCACTGGTTAATGGATCATAGCCTGAAGTACTTATATTAGATGCCAGTAAGCCTGAAGCATCTGGTAGTTCTGATGCACCAAAAGACTTAAGTCCATCTTTAAGTTTATCCCAAGTAGATTCAGGCTCTACTTCGACTCCACCTAAAGCCTGAACTGTAGAAGATTGCAGCATACCTTGATCGTACATCTCTTGAGTTCCAAACGATAATTCAGGGTCTATAGCACCTGTCTGTGGATTCACGGAGTATTCCTGATTAAGCAACATCTCATGCTGTTGACCTCCCGGTGAAATACCTTGAGCACCAACCGCTGAAGCATTATCGTATGGAGATACATCAGATAGACCAGAGGTTAAGAGTTCACCTTCTGGAGCAACGGTTGCATTGTATGTAGATGCATTTCCAAATTCTCCAAAGTCTGCTGTTTGCTCTTGAAGCATAGAGGCTTGACCTTGAGCAAAGTCATTAGGGCTGAACTGACCTACAACCTCTCCAGTTGAATTGTTTAGTAAACTTCCATCACTTTCAAATGTAACATCTGGGTTCTTAGCTATATAGTCATCTACACCTTGGACTGTATCGAATGTTTTAATTGCAGATTCTGTTCCATTCATAGTAGATGCAAAAGAATCACTGGCAGCTCCCCAAGCTTCCGATACTCCATTCCAAGTCTTGGTGAATGCATCAGAGACACCATCGCCAATGCCAGTACCTATTCCTGTATAGATCTTATCAGAAATAGTCATCAGACCTTCACCGATAGTCTTAAGACCTGCCTCAGATGCGAATGTACCTAGACTCTTAGCAGCACCACCTAACAGATTACCTGCGGCAGAGCTAATTGCTTTGAAAGGGGCAGCTATTGTACTTCCTATAGCTTGTAATCCCTTGCCTATCGTACTAACCCAACCTATACTAGATCCTGCCATACCTCCTATAGCGTATGGTGCAATGAAGCTAAGAGCTATAGTACCTACAGGCCCAAGCTTACCCATAGCATCACCTACGGCACTTACGACCTTTTTGGCTACCTTGACTACGCCTTTAACGACCTTTTTAACAGCCTTACCTACGCCTTTAACAGCTTTCTTAATAGCCTTTACTACGCCACCCATAATTATAACTCCGATATAAAATGAGAACCTACTTCACGGTATCCCATCTTCTTGAATAGATTCTTTGTACGTAATGTATTAATTTCGCTAATGGTTCCGATCTTTATCATCTTAGCGTCTATATCCTTAGCCCACTTCTTGATGTGTCTAAGTAATCTTGGCCCTGCCATACCGCCTCTTTTATCTTTAGAGACATATACCAGAAGATTCTCTACGGTGATGTCATTAGAGAAGAATGGTTCAAGTGCATAACTCCAAGCTATCCCTATTATACTACCGTTCTCTACGGCAATTAGGAGTTGTTCACGATCATTAAATATAGTTCCTACTACTTGGTTGTAGGTCTTTTCACGATCTATAGTCAGTGGTATTTTGACTTCGTTATAATAATTATCAAGATAGTTGGCAGCTTCCTCTGCTCTGTCTGGTGTTACTTCCTGTATTTCCATAGTTTAAAATACCGCTGAGATGAATGAACCTACCGCTTTCCAAGTGTCAAGTGATAACTTATCAGTTGCCTGTTCGTTAGATAACGCAGCCAATGCCATACGAAGATCGTATTCCTGATCATTCTCTGCTGCTTGAAATGCCCAACTAGCAGCATCTCTCATATCGCCCCATAGCCAAGTCAATGCTTGGTTAGAGAGGTTAAAGGCATTGATAGCATTGGCCTGATTGACAGCATTCAATCCTGCCGTATCAATCGTATTGGCCTGCCTACGCCAATTCACATTACTCTGCTCTAACTGTGCATACATCTGTGAGTTAAATTGTTCACGGTTAAACTCCATCTGTGCATTGTATTGGCTAACTTGAGTCTGTGTATTTGCATTGAACTGACTCATAGCATTGTACTGTGCAGCATTCTGCAAGGATACGTTAGTAGCAAGCTGTGCCATCAATGTATCTACTTGTGTCTGACTTTGGGCATTGAACTGCTTTGATGCATTCTGTGCTGACTGATTAGATAATAGTGTTTGTAATTGGTTCTGTGTATTGAACAATGCAGTCTGCTGCTCATTTGACAGATTAGTAAGATCCATCTGTAAGAAGTTACGTGCATTCTCTACCTGAGCTTGCTGCACATTAGTTAGATTCTGCTGATCCATTGCAGCCCAACTAACAGCATTCTGCATAACAGCTTGTTGTTGGTTGTTCAGGTTCTGCAAGCTCATGGTCTGCATGAATTGGGAGTTAGCAAGTGTAGTCTGCTGCTTTACATTGAGGTTAAGCACATCCATGTTTGCATAGGTTTGTGCATTGGTAAGCGCAGCCTGCTGTTGATTGGTTAAGTTAGCCAATCCCATCTGTGCAGCTACTTGCTGATTTACTGTAGCTACATTCAAATCCTTACGCATATTCTCAAGAGCTGTCTGCTGTTGAGCAGTCATATTCTCTCTATTGGTCTGGAACATATATTCCAGATTAGCCATACGCATCTGCTGTTCATTAGATAGGTTAGCCCTATTCATGTCCTGTTGAAGCTGAGTATTCTGGCTAAGGAATTGAGCAATAGCTGTACTCTCTGCCATGCCTGCTTCTTGGGCAAACTGGGCAGTAAGTACATTAGCCTGCTGTCTATTCTGCAGGTTCTGCATACCAAACTGAGCGCCTACAGCCTGATTAGCTAGATCTACTTGCAATCTGCTACGCAGGTTTTCAAGGTTAGCTTGCTGCTCCGATGTCATATTAGCAGCATTAGCTTGATTCATGTATTCAAGATTAGCAAGTTCCATCTGCTGACGCTTGTCCATGTTAGCCATGTTCATCTGCTGACGGAGATTGGTATTCAATGCAAGGAAGTTAGCTACATTCGTAGATAGCATCATTCCTGTTTCTTGTTGGAACTGTGCATTGATTTTGTTAGCTTCTTGCTGAAATCCCTGATTCTGAAATGCCTGTTCTTTAAGACTCTGAGCATTCTGCTGAGCCATTGGCATAGCTGCTTGAATGATGGCATTAAACAACGCATCTCGTCCAATGGATGAAGTACTCATGCCTCTGGCTGCAAGCATTGCCTCTACATTAGATATAGCAGGTTGCGCCCAAGAAGGAGTATTACCACCTTCGAGGTCAGCTAACAGAGTATTCATCTGTGTAGTTACCAAAGCTTCCGTTGGTAGTGCAGCAAGGGCAGCTTGCATCTGTGCAGGTACTGCATTAATGTCCTGAATTGCGGCATTGATGTCAATCTGAGCAGCTACACTTTGAGCAGCTTCACCAGTAACTGCAGTCATCTGTGCAGCAACCATTTCAGGTGACTGCTGTAGCATGTACTGATCTAGGTTACCTTCTTCAGCGGCCTTGACTATCTGGCCTTCATAGTTCATCTGCTGCTTGGCATAGTCAAGATCAGTAGCTGCCGCAGTTCCAGTAGCTGCTGTTCCTGATACTGTTGACATCTGAGCTGCCCTAGCATCATCTACACTTATATTGAATCTTGTTGGATCTTCTGTAGCGGCCTGAACAAGACTCTCCATAGAGACAGTACCTTGCTGTACTGCTGCCAGATCTTGTTCACTTACCTGTCCAATTGCACCTAATGCAGGGTGGGTTATTTGACCAGTTGCAGGGTCTATGGTATAGTTCACAGCTCCTGTAGCAGAAGTGGCAGTAGGTGTCTCACCTATTGTACTGGCTGTATAAGTAGATGCAGTTGCTGTAGATGCCTTTGCATCCTGCGTAGTTCCAGTATAAGCAGTGGCATCTGTCGTATCGCCCATGAAGCTTTCAGACGTTGGGGCAGTACTTTGTAAATAATCAGAACCTGATAGTAAACTTGTATAGGTCTGGGTTGCAGACTCTGGAACTGTTGGATTAGTTACATTAGTAGCTACTGTACCTGAGAGAGCTTTCTGCTCGCCAGTTGTCATAGACGAGTATGTAGGTGTAGTTGCTGTATCTGTAGCTGTAAGTGCCATTATTTGC
>Ga0208160_1000178_pt1 | contig 31169 bp, 11 predicted proteins | sample CB_VirMetaG_FD_184536 | JGI IMG/M metagenome (GOLD analysis project Ga0208160, IMG submission 184536) | Freshwater to marine saline gradient viral communities from Chesapeake Bay - CB_1504_1 Viral MetaG (SPAdes) (version 4) | ecosystem: Environmental > Aquatic > Marine > Coastal | place: USA... | reverse complement strand
CAGCAATACCGATCCGTGAGGTACTTACATCAATACCAAGAATACATTTTTTAGACATAATATATTATAACATACTTTTTGTTATATGTCAAGTTTTAATTTGAAAGTATAGTTATTTTTTATTGTCTTCTTGATTGGAACAGCAACTTTGGCTACGCCAATAAGGTTTTTATTTTCATCGTATATACCAACCTTGGAGATATAAGTAACTTTTTGAAAATCTGGATCTACATCTGTGAAAGCAGAATCAACATTGTTATGTAATGGCACGGGCCTCTCGCCATAAACCGAGGATCCTGTTGAAGCATTTTTATAATTTGGTTCATTGTATTTTAAATAAGTTGGATTATTTGAATAATTTAAGTGTCCCTGTTTTGCATGAGTAAACATTGTTAGAGTTTGTGTGTGAGTCGTTCCTTGATAATCAATTGCGAAAGAAGCAGATGGATAATGAATACTTCCTGTGACTTCACCTTCGTTGGTACCAGTTCCGAAATAAATCCATTTTGAATTATCAGGAATACCTGTTTTATAATCTATTTGATCTCCGTTTAAATCCCACGAACCTGTCAAAATAATAAAGCCCTCATTGTACAATACGGTTCCGGCAACTCTGCCTTCGCCCTGTGTATCAACTGAACTTGAAACTTGAATTAAATCGCCATTGAAATTCTTATCAACCAACTCTGCAATTAGTGATCCAGATATATAATATTTCAAAGACACAGATCCTTTTTTAATTGACGAGCCATAAAAAATTGAAGGAATATTTATTAAATTTACACTATCACTATCTTTGTCTCCAAAAGAAGCCGAATACGCATATCTTGGAGAGAGATACGTATAATGATTCATTGTGTTCTTTAAGGGAAATAAATAAGTTCTTGATGAACCTGTGACACCGGTGGAATCATAATAATATCTTGAGATCGATGAGGATAAACGATAACTCGAGGTAATTACGGTTCCGTAATTTGCAATGTTGTACGATCCGGTATTGTATGATTTAAAAATATTCTTTAATCCATCTTTGTAAAGAAAAGGATAGATATAAGTCGAGGGTCTATCAATATTATATTCATATAGCGATAGAAAACCATCTGGTACTCCGAATATATTATCGGTCAGAGCACCAGACTGATTTGGAATATTATTAATATAAACAGAACTACTAACGATATAGAAAGAATATTCTGGATATGCTTCTATTGTATTTGTGAATAAGTCATCTTCTGTAAATTTATAAAATGACATAGCATACTAATAATCTAATCTTGTTCGAATTGTAAATTCATTTGATGGAGTTTTCTTAAGAGGTTCGCTTAATTTACCAACAGCAAGAAGTTCATTATTCTCAGAGTAAAGACCAACGGTTGTGATATATGATATAGGCTCATCGCTTGAGATTTGCTTAACTCTGATCTGTGAAGAACTAAGATAGGTTGGATTACCTGAATAGTTGAACTCGTTGTGGTTTACTCGGCAGAAATAAATTGTTGAGTTAAGTTCGACAGTATTGTTAAACTGAAGATTGTAAATTCTATTTCTTAAGTTGTCCGCAGAGCCTGTGATGAGTGAGCCAGATAATACAGCGTTAATATCTTCTGAGATACTAACTGGCCCTGAGCAACTAAGGTTTGCAATTGTGGTTCCTTGCTTAAGTAATCCATGCTGTCCCGATCTGTTGTCCAAAAACAGCGAAGAAGATAATACAGCAACACCCGCTTGATAATAAATCAAGCCGCAAGGTGGGCGACCATTGGTGCTAGGATCATTAGCGAGGATTTCAACACCTGATGTTTCTGTACTAGCGGTTGCATATAAAACGCCATACTCACCAAGAGGAGAATTTACAAGATAACCATCAGATCCACTAAAGTCGGTAATTAGAATTCTATGATTAAAGGTGCTCTGAGAGGATGCTGTCAATTCAAAGGCAGGATTAACACCGAGTTCAAGCGAGAAGGTTCCTTTCTTAACTTCGTCTTTATAAAGAAGTCGAGAAAAGTTTAAGAAGATACATTCTTTAAGTTTATTTCCTCCGGCTAATATATTTCCGTCTTCATCAAATTTTAATACCGAACCCGTGATGTCATAACCAACTAGCATTTGTGACATTTGATTATAGATATTGATTTTCTTTGCATTCTGGGCATTATTTGCACCAGACAATTCACTGTCTGAGGAATATCCAGCAGTAATATCAAAAATGTGATTTGCAGAAGAACTTAAATAAGGATAGTCATATACAGATTGGAACATGCCGTGAGAGTAATTTTTAATGTTCTCATCAGAATACGTTCCGGATACAATTGTTCCAGTTAGTGGAATTGCTTCGTGCAATAGAGTACGTGTCGATACTCTGTCATTTGGGGTTATTTGTTTAAAAGAACTTGCCATTTTCTAATCCTATAATTTTACAAATCGTACAGGAATATCAATGCTGTATCCTGTGGTCATTCCGGTTACTTTGACAATTGTGTCAATAAGTTTTACAGTTGAGGTGCCGGACCCTGCGTTGCTCATTGTGGTTGTAGACCCAAGTTGAGTGAACAAGTATGTGCTTGTATTCAATTCAAGAGAAGATCCAACTGAAAATCTGAAGAATGTTCCTCGTGGGCCCAAGATTGTTTCTGTATTTGTGTCCTCGGTGACTGTATTGTTCTGAACATATTGTTGGTCTGTGCCGAGAGAAAATGTGTAATATGCAATGTTGTCATCATCGATATAATCTGGGACTGCACGATTAGCACCGTCAAAACTTACAATAGAACCTAATCGATTGTCAATCTGAATCATATATTCAGTCTCGACAAGATCCGGATCTAGTGCTTTTTTAGCTGAAACTTGCGTTGTATCTAGGCCTTGATCAACTCTGATGAAGTTTTGTGCTTGAGCACCTGCTCCAAGAGACTCGCCAAATATAACACCAGCAACAACCTTGCCTTCTGATGTTGTACCAATTGAAGTAGCGGGGCTGGTTGTGGAAGTATTATCTTCTGTGTTTCTATCGACCGCAACAATAAATGCACCATCAGTATGCAAAGAGGTGCCGGGAAACGATTGATTTAGCTTGAGAACTGGCAAAAACAAAAGATTCTGATTTTCAAAAGTCAGAAGTTTGTTCTTCATCGATGCAGCGTTGTCGGTAAATGCTTCAAACACAGGGGTTTGTAGAACCTCTAGATCATAATAAGAACTACCGCTTGGATGATTCTTGTTATATAAACTATAGTCGATTTCATCATCTGCCAATGCAAATTTGGTCACATTGAAAGACCCATCACCTTTAGCAAGCAATTGTCTGCCTAAATCAGTAAGTACAACATCAAGAATGATATCACCACTGTTATCTAAAAATCCCATATTTAATCCTCAAATTGTTATAGTAATTAGTTCTAATCAAAATTCTCTTCCGAATTAACCGTTTTAATATTAAAAGTAACATTAAAATCGATTTTTTTTCCGGTTGTGGTACTAGTACATCTAATTTTAAAAGTGTTTCCCCATATTTGATTGTCTGCGTCACCTAATCTAATATTATTTAGTTTGCTCTTGGCAGAAATTTGATTAAACAAAGCTGGCTGATTGTTGTCAAATACTATTTGATTTAGTGCTGGTCGAACTTGAAGCAAAGAATTAAATTTTTTATTGTTATCAAAAAGCTTTGGTTTTGGGAAATTATAAATTTCGACATTAATTTTTGAATCATCGGCGTCTTGCACTAACGACACTTTATATACCATGCTCGGATTGCTGACGTGTTCATGTATATTCACCGATCTTATCATATAATAATAATCTGTATTTGATGAAATATAATCGTTTATAGAAACATCAGAAGAAGTTTTTTTGCTGTCTGAAAAGAATTGTTTTGCATCTGCTATCTTAAAACCAACAAAGTCTTGATAATTCTTTGGTGGCATACTAAGTCTGTAAATCTCGTAATAGACAGGATTGCCATCGCTATTGAAATATCTTTTCTGATTATTACCATTATAATTATTAGCAACAAGGCTCATAAGGCGCTCTTGTGTTCTGTCGGCTTCAGATATTACAACAAAGTCATTCAGATCATCTCCGACATTGTCTCCCAATGTAATCTTAATATTATTATCAGAACTCATCTTTGTGCTGAAAGAAACTTGTGGCTTAAGTGGTGGATTCTGTATTGTCGCTAATGAGAATTCGATTAAAGGAATCTCCACAACTTGAGCGCTTGGAGTATTAACAACATCAAGCGTCACAGTGTATTCACCATCGTTGTCAAGGAATTGAGGATTTGTATATTGATAACTATTTCCAATAATTAATGTATAAGCGACAAGCCTATAGGCGTATGGAGTTCCATATTTAACTTGTGTGTCATAATAATCAACCGCTTCTTGTTTGTTCAGGAACCAGAGTGTTTGTGTTGGAACGCCAAGAAAATTATTGATATACTTTTCGACTTTGTAAAAAAGAACTTGTTTAGAGCATTCTTCATTCTTAAAAACTTTTTCAATTGTTCTCAAATGTTTTTTAACTTTATTTCTGAATATCCCGCTCAAGGTTAATTTCTGAAACTTGCCTTCAATATTTCCAATTGGACGATAAGAAGCCCCAATAAGTTTGATTTGATTTAAATTTGACAAATTATAATTTGTATCGTTTAGCCACGTAGAAAATGGGAAAATTCTTGTTGTGACATTCTCCCGCACAGTTGCTGAATCGCCGGTAAAGAGCAAATCAAATTTTGTTGATGTTGCTGGTTGTGAATTGACATAAAAATCCATCAAATCATAAATCATTCCCGTTGAGTTTATAAAGTTTGTTAAATTGTCATTACCATGCGTCTCAAATCTAAAATTAAAATAAAACGGATATTTTTCAACCTCGCTCATAACAGAATCAATATTGTTTAGAATGCAATTTTTAAATGTCTGTAATGATTCGTTACTTGTTTCTACTTGTTGTGTTGATCCAATTGTTTTAAAAAAATCTTTATTTGGAGCATTGAAGTTGTATATTTTTGAGACATCAGTTTGATTTTTCTCAACATAATAATTGCCTATTAACTTTTCGTCTATATTAGATATAAAATCTTCATATCCTTTAGCATAATAATTATAACTTGATACATACGAGATTGTGAAATCTGCATTATCGTTTGTTTGTGTTCTCTGTTGCGTTTGAATACTTGTTAAGTGATTAAGGTAATTTTGGTTGAGAGACTGCTCTATCTCGGTTCTAAAAGCAACAAATGACCCAAAGGCAGAAGGTATTGCGGTAATCTTTATCTTTTCGTTTAAAGTAAGATTAGCTTGATTCTGATCAAACTCCGAGGACATAAATTTAACATTTATTTTTTTCTCTCTCAATTGATTATTGAAAGTTGTTGTAAGGTTGGCCGTGTTCTCAACAGTGATTGTTGGATTTGTGTTTGCCTGTATTCTATCAAAGTAGTTCGTATCTTTAACAATGATTTTAGTAAATGTAGACACTAGTATGAGCCTCCACTAGGCGCCCCAGAGCGGCCAGTTGTGATTGTCTGATTTCCATCTTGGATTTGTAATGTAGTATTTGCGGCAACTTGTTGTTGATTTGTAAATAGCCCATTTTGCTTTTCTGATTGTTTTACGATATTTGAAGTACAAAAATCATAAACAACATTAGAATTATTATTATAACTATAGAACAGTGGACTAATAATTGTTTGCTGATTTGTTGGAACAAGATTTGTGTCGTTGTTGAAAACCATAAATGAATCAAATATTGGGAGGTCTATTTCATCTGGTATATCAATAAATAAAGATTCGTTTACATAATTAACAGCTCTCATAATAAAAGACGGAGTCTGAATTGAGCTCAACGAATCAGTATCAACCTCTTTCCAGATGGGTGCTGTGATGATCGGATCACCATTAATATCTTCCATAAAACCGTGCAGATATTCTAATTTCTGTATATTGAAGTGAGTAATTAGCATTTCGTTTTCTGTTTCTTCCGAAACTAAAACATCTGATTGTGAAGATAAAAGATTAGACTTAGATGAGTTATTCCTAGAAGAGACGAGTGCTTTCAATTGAAGTGGCATATCTAGCAAGGCCATATCTGTATCAATATTGTCATCGCTAATAATGTTGTCAATAATATTATTCTTTGATTCCATATCAAACTTATTTCTTGTTTTTTTCTTTTTTCTTTTTAATATTGCAGACTTTATTTTCTCATCTGTTCGGAACTTTTCTTTTCTGTCAAGCTCTTGAAGTTGAAACTTTTCAGTTGTTGAATTGATTTTAGTTTGCTCTCCAAGATAATCAGCAGCATCATAATTTAATTTTTTCTTTAAATCAAATTGTTTGATAGTCGGAGGCTTCATGAATTTTATTTGTTTAGAAAACTCTCTGCTCTTTTCGGGTCTTTTACCGCCTCGAACATTTGTTTTGTTTTTAAGTAATCTGTTAGATCTTTTCTTAAACTTTCTTTTATATTTTGTTTTATCTTTTCTGTTACTAATATCTTTTATTTTATCATTCAATTTTTTACTATTAGTTCGACTTGGAGCAGATAGATCCACCTTGCTTCCCTTGTCTGACATAGCAATTGGAGTTAAATACTTCGGTGCTTTCTTATCGATATTTGTAAAAGAATCAAGGTTTTTCTTTTTAAAATTCTTTTTCTCAGTTTGATTTAGTGTTGGGTTATTAACAAAAAATCTTTTCTTTTCATCTTCGACTCTTGATTGAAATCCGGACAATGGTATTCTTTCTTGTGCAAAGACAGGCTTTACTTCTACGGCGTTGGTGACTGGGCTCTCATATGGCAATGCGCCAAGGGTTACTGTTTCGACTGGCTGCTTTGGCATGATGCGATAACCAGATCTAGTAATTGCAAAGTCTGTGTAGTCTTCATCTGTATAAGATATTTCTATCAAATTCTTTAAAACTGGTGATTTTGACGATGGAGAAATATTAAATCCGCTGCCTTGAATCATACCATTGAGACCAAACTTTGTGGTAAAGGCTAGTACGGCATCTTTATAAATTTGAATAAAGTTTAGAATACCATTAGTATTTCCGGTCTTTGGATTAATTGAGTTAAAGATATTATTTTTAATTGCGTTATCTTCATCCTCGGTTGAAAAGTTTAAAAATTTATTAAGTTCTGAATAGTTCTCAACTGATATAATCCAAGGTACTGTGGTAAAACTAGCAGGTGTGCCGAGATTGTATAGAGAATTTTCATCACTTATAAATTGATTTGTAAATTGTTTCTTGAAAGAGTCGTAATACTTTCTCTTGTTTGCGCGCAGATAATAACTTTCCAACGCTTTGATGTCTGCTTTATATTTTGTAAATTTAGATTTTAAATAATCAACTGAACTGTCAATAATCTTTAATTCCATTGTGTAAGCGTAATTTCCAGAATATCTGTCTTTAGCATCTTCGTCAACGACATTGAAATATCTAACTTTTGATGATCCCATATTGACCTCTTCAATTGAGGACATGATATTATACGAGGAAGATAAACTGTACGCTGTTATATCCTTCGTAATATTTAGAATCTTTCTTGACCCCTGCACAGGAGTGATAATTTCTTTCTTTTTGGCATAATTTGAATTATTCTCGCTTACAATTACTTGGTCACGATATAAAGAAAGTTTTTTGATTTTAAAATTTGATAATGCCTCATCATAAACTTTTTGATCTATCTGATGTAGCATTTCACCATATTTGGTCTTTTGTCGAAATATTGAGTTGAGATCAACAAAAAATATTTTCTTTATTCTTCCGTCTTCGTCGTTTGTCGTATACGGATCGCCAAAGAAATTATTAATTTGCTTTTGAGCGTTTAACAATTTTGGCTTTTGATTAACACTTCTAAGATCTTTAATTTTTAAGTTTGGAATCTGTGATACGATGAGGTTTCTGTGTCTTCTATTTGTGTGGAAGGGGCCTTCCATATATTGACCTTCGTGTTGATGAACCGCTCCACCATATTGCATGCCATCGGAATAAATAAATTTATTTGTTGATGTTTGTAATTGGCCTCCGATAAATACGATTTCGGATGTCACGGGGCCCTGATATAAAGACATAATGTCTGAAGAAAAATCGGCGCTATACTGAACTGCAAGATCAGTCGAGTCGATACTGATATTCGCAAAGTAAGTTAAGTTTGTCGCTGCGCTTTGTTTAATATCAATTTCAAAATCATAATAAAAATCATAAATTTCATTTCCGTTTGAATCTAAGCCTAAGAATTGAGTTTTAGAGTCAGTGTATTGTTTTAATTTTTTTGATATTCTTTTTACTTGGCTTTCATTAAAAAACACCGAGTTTTTATAATCTGACTTAAGAATTGTGAAGTCGCCGTTTGTTATTTGATTCGAGAAGTTCTGATTTGTTGATTGAAGAAGATTGATCAAGAGAAAGTCAGTCATGAAGCCGTTCTGCGACCATTGGAAGTTTCCGTTGATCTTCTTATCTTTAACAACCAAGGTCAAAGATATTTTTATCATCTTCTCGAGACCAATGATGCGATTAGAATCTTTTATCTCAATTTGAGATATATAGACATTTGGCAAGTTGCCATTTCCTACAATTCTATCAATCATCGCAAGTCTCCAGATCACCTTTAGTTATTCTTGTTCTATAAATATTTACGTCGCCAGTTTCTAGCACATCTGGGCAATTAACTTCGAGGTCAATAAAAATATCTTGTGATTTAAGATTTTTGATTCCTTTGCACAAATCATTAATTGAAATTTCATTGTCAACAAAAATATCGAAATAATATTGAACATATTCTTGATTAATAGTGAGGGACGTATCTTCTAATACCTCATCTAAAATAAAGTCATTTTTAATTTTGCTGACTCTTGGGGAGAACTTTAATTGCTCCATTTTTTCAGAGTCAACATCATCTAATTTGAACACCTCAATCTCAAATGAATCGGTCAAAGCAAAACCATTTTCCTCCAGTAATTGTAGGATCATATTGTCATCTTGGATATCAAAATATGTTCCATCATCAAATACTTTTGAACGAAATTCGGGAGGAGCGTTAGTAACAAAGTTTCTATTAGCTTGTTTGTTTGTATTCTTTACTTCAATGGTGTAGTCGTAATCTATGTCGATTTGAGGGATTTGCTGGTCTGGGAATGTTGAATTAATTTGGAACTTGCTTCCGGCTGAACTAGAGTTAAGAATAAATGTTGCTTTAAAAGCGGGTGACTCTGTTGCAGTATGGTCACAAGTTCCGAGAGGGTTTTGAAGAAAATATAACTTATTATCGGCGGAAGGATATCTAATCTCCTCGGTTGATAAATAGTTTTCTGTTCGACCAGCTGTGTCATTTACATTTCTGAAAAGACAAGTCGGCTTCATGTACGGTGTTTCTTCGAGAATTCTTGTTTTAATATCGGCGCTGGTCTCCGTTAAGCCGGCTGCTTCGACATTGTAAATTACATCATCATCAAAAAAAGCATAATATGAAGGCTTTAATTTTCCAAGCGAAAGCAGATGACGACCATATGGAGTCAACTCAATTGAAATTACTTCTTCTTTTTTATCAAAAAATGTCATGTCTTGTTTCTCTAATTACTACGCCTTAGTATTCCGGCGGGCTTGCTGGAGGAGTGATGTGCTTTGCATGATACCTGCGGAGTTCGGAGAGGCTTGTGGCGACTGTGACCCTTCAGGAGTAATTACTGGTGGTGGTGATATCGATGTCGGTGGTGTCGGTGGTGTCGGTGGTGCAGGTTGTTTTAATCTAGATTGAATTGTTTTCTTTGCTTTGTCTTTATTGGGATCACCTTTTCTGCCAAGCGCATCGGGATTGTTTGGATCAATATCGGCAAATGTGAATTCAGCGTCCAACTTAACTAACTCAACAAGAGAGAAATAATCATAAGGCCAGTTGTAAGACAATAACGAATCAATGTTTTCTTTGCGCTCTTGTGGAGATTTAGGGAACAACACTCTTTTTCTTAAGGTCTTGTTACTAACGCCCGACACAACTTTTGAAGAATAATCCGTTTCTGCTCTTTGTTTAACTTTAAAAATCATCCAACGAATCTCGGTGTCAATTGTTCCGCCTGTCGGTGTTTGTTGTCCTTCCTCTCTTTGGACCGAGGAAAGGAAATGGTCGGAGAATAGTGGGTGTGAAATGGTTGCTTCTGCTTCTTCAAAATTCTCGCCTAATCTTGGAGGTAGATTCTGCCATATATCTGCGAGGTCTTGTTGGTTAAGTTCATGAGAAAACTCAAAGATATACATTGCAAATGGCTTAACTTTTTCTGGGAAGTGGACGAAATCCATCGTTGGAGGAAACACATACTCATCCATCTTTCTTACCATATCAATTATGACACTTGTTGTTTTAGCTTGATAAAATTCTGGTAGTTGATCTCCGTCTCTAGGAGCACTAATCTGTTCCTTTTTTGTTACCTCGACAAATTTCTTTGCATTGAAAACTTGATCTTCTCCGATAGAATAGAATTGTTTTCTATTTGCTTTTTGTATGTAAGGAACAGCAACAACGGCCTCTTTAATGATCTTTTTGCTTTCAATTTTGCCTAGTTTTATTTGAGATGTGTCAAAGCCACACACATCTACAAGCGAACCAGTTTCTGCGAAATCAGAGTTTCCAATGAAGTTCTCATTCCAACTTGTGGGAATATCTGTTACTTGCATAAATATCGATTCGTTTGATTCTGGTATTCTTCCATATTGGTGCCACATGCCTCGTGGGGTTTGAGCGTCATAATTGTGATTTGTTGTTATCGAAACATCATTGAAGTTTAATATTGGCGTCTCCCATTTTGGTTGAATAATCCATCTTTCATTTGGATCACCATCCGCCAAAGACGTAAACGAAAGCCCTCCTCCTTCTGATAAAACAGCTTTTCCATTTACATTGATTGATGATATTAATTGCATTGCATTTTGGCACACATTCGACTGTAAAACTTTATAATTTGTTTTATTTATTCCATCATTATAATTTGTAGTAAATCTATCCGGATATTTTCCAAAAGTAGAGGCGTATTCATGAGTATCAGCCGAGCCTGTTCCTTGGGGGCCCCCGCTTGGAACCGAGCCCGGATTGATATTTGCTGAAGAAGAAGCATAGCATTCTGGATCTACTCTCGACAAATAGTATTCTGCTCCTTGCAATATTTCTGACAAAGTAAATTTTCTAGTTTCGTCGGCATGAAAAAGAACATCACAAAAAGCCTCGCCGTAATAATAGGGAGGAGTATAAGCAAAATTATATCCTAAATAAGATCCATGCAGTGTAGAAAAATTATTTCCTTTTCCATGTATTATATCAGCCCCCGGAATTGCAATGAGAGGAGGACCAAAAGCCGTGGGCCTAGAATACATGGTTATATTTTCTCTGGCAAAATCATCGCCTGAAATAAAATTGTTTGGAGGAAAATAACTTCCTTTTTCGTTAGCAAATAGTGCTTTTGCGGTGCTATATGTTTTACCAACCTTTATTCTCATTCCATAAGTTTTTCCAGATTCCATAATACCAAATGAAGGATCTGATTGTTTTTTTGATACAGCAAACGATAATTGCGAATCTTCTAAGAAAAAATTAACCGTTTCTCCTAGAAAATTGTTCACCATCTTTTTATATAAACTATCGCCTACTCCATTCCAACTAGCAGTTAATCTTAAATAAGAGTTAGGATCTGGCTCGTCCCAAGCAATTTTAATGTTGGAAATATATTTTTCCGGATTATATATTGCTTCAAATGGTATTCTTGTTGGAAAAGTTCTTCTAGTGCCGCCTAAAAATTGCAAAGAATAAAATTCTTGATCACCATTTGAGGCTCCTGATGGCGCTGTTTCGCTTGGTACAGCATTGATTGACGGATAATCACAAGCAAGACCGGACTTGATTGAATTAAACAAGATGCCCGGTGCCATCATTGGTTTTAAAATTGTTTGCAATCCGACTTGTCTCTTATTATTTCCGCCAGTTGTATCTCCAAATGAGCTTGAAAATGTAATATTATCAGCATAAGACCTCGAGAACTGTGTTGCGAGATCAACTGTTCGATTCGCAGGGTAAAAAGAATCATATGCAAGAAACTTTTTAAATGCCTTACAAGTTAGAGTAATCTTTGATGGTTCAACAAATTCGTCATGATCTTTTTTAATTTTTGCAAAGTGCTTCATGAAGTCTGATGTAGAGTACGTTTCATAAAATTTTGTCTCGGAAGAATCATTACCAAAGAATTGATCATATGGTCTTTCTAGATCTATATCGCCCGATGATCCGCCAGTAACTTCAAACATATTATCGATAAATGTTTGAGATCCGGACTTTTCAATTGTCGCAATAAATTCTGATATCCTAAATTCCGGAACAACTGAATAATCTTTTGCTTTTAATCTTAATTGTTCCCACCAATAATCGTATGATGAATAGAATGGATTCTTTCCTGCTTGGGTTCCCGCTTCCCAAAGTGCTTGGCCTTGTCCTTTTACTCCAAGACCGTCTTGGCCGAGGGCCGCAGAGGACGTTTCTGGTATAAAAATACCATCTGGAGAAACCACAGATCCAGTGACAGATGCAGTAAAAGCATTTGAAGAGCCAAGGTATTTATTGTAGGAAAGCGTATGTCTTCTAGAATATAAGGGCCCTGCACGGAAATTATTATCAAATTCCGATTGAACATCTCCTGATCCAAGATCAGCAACTGGTTCTGTTGTTATTTGGCTATATTGATTTTGTAAAATTCCAGCACCGCCGGACAATTGTCCCCGACCAGAATTTGCGTTGAACCCAACAAATTCTTCATTAATGTTTACAATATTTCTGCTCTCAAAATTTACATCTGCATCAAGAGGCCATATTGATGGTCTTCTATATCCGGACCCAGTTGCACTGGTTACATATTTGCTGCCGAACACATCTGTTGTTATAATTGAGCGATCTTCCCGATCATCTCTCCAAAAATTATTGAGATAGTTTGTTCTTTTTCTCGAGATTGCTCTAAAGGCATTCGTTTCTCTTGGGAAAACTGTTTCACGATACTTAAGAAATTCAAATGTTGAAGCCGGACTGTCATCTGCATCAAGTCCGCCATTTAAGTAAAAGTTTGAGATTCTTTCATAATCTTCATCTTCTTCGATCTCAAGACCCAGACGGTTGTCTAATTCTGCGTTTGCAAAAAAGTTAATGTCATTTCCATAAGAATTACGAAGAATCAAGCGTTCAATGTTCTCTTGTGACGGGTTCTCTGCATTTACAATTCTTTCGTCATCTGATGAGAAGCCCAATAACCAATCGAGTGGTTGATATCGAGATGTCACCATTGCTTCTCTAAATCCGACAATGTTCCCATATCTTGAGCGAATTGTTTCGATTTTATTGTTGCCAAATGTTCTTATAGCTTCTTGCGATGGGGTCTCTACAATTGTAAAAATGTTCTCTTTTATTTGTCTCCGAGTAAGAGGGTTTTCGTGAACTCGGATCTGCTTGAACATCGGATGTCCGTAAGGGCCGTTCCTTTTTAACATTAAAGCGGGGAAATAAGATGCAGATGATGGAATACCATATATTGAGGCAGAAAGATAAAGAGGAAAATTTGAATTAATTAAATTTCTGATGTCACGATATTCATAAGCAAACCTATTAGTTTGTCTTGGATCGATATTTTCGAGGTCTGCATATTCTAGGGCACTTCCCGCAAAACCAAAACTACCAATGGTATTTGGATATAAAAGGGCCAATTTTGTGCCTACAAGGCCTGCTTTTGAAATGTATTCATTAGCAGAATATTCTTCTGTAGCTAAATCACTTATTTCATAAGTATATCCATTAGCCTCATATATAAACGTATTTAATCCAACAAAATCAACAAATTGTGCCATTATGAATATACTCCTACAAGACCTTCTCCGCTTGTTGCATCTCCGCTAGAAGCGGTTGGGAAGTTGACCGCAGAGTCAAACCCATTACCTCGCCACTGAACATCCGCAGAAGCAGAAGCGATTCCATCTTTCGGCCAATAGCCAAATACTATTTGTCTTTTCTCGGACCTTACCGACATTTCTTCCCCAAGTGATGCAGTCACCCATGCGTATCCATAATCTTGTGATGGAATTGGTCTTGAAACATGAAAATTATCAACACTTTCAGTAATAATTAGTGAACCGGTCTCGACAACTACCCTTGTATTGCGATTAATTTTGTGATAAGATGCATCAACCACAACATAAGAATCTTCTTGAATCGCTCCAAATTGCGAGTCGATTCCGTATCTTCCGCAATGTCTTGTATAAAGTGTTCTCAAGCCTTCTCGTCTAGACGCTTGGCTGTCAACCCTTATTGTTCCTTGTTCGCCAGAACCGGATCCAAGGACCGACAGATTGCGAAAAGGCATTGCGTTGTAAACAGAGAATTCTTGAGAGCCGATATCTAAGTATCCTCTCGTATTAATCTCGGGACCACCGGGGGCAGAGAAGCGAGTTCTGATAATTGAATTCGATGAGGTTAGATCATCTCGTTGGGAATCAATAACATTATCAAATCCATAACGATAAACACCGGGAACAGGAGCGACGCCACCAGATAGAGTTCCAAAACTAAAGAATTGATCGACATATTCTTGTCCGTTCAGATAAATAGTAGAGCCGGTTGCCGATACAATATTATTGTAATCTGCATCTTGTGTTGACGCTGTCAAACTAAACGTTGCTATTTTGGGAGTATAGAGATTTAATGTTCCATCAGGGGCGGTTGCTCTAAACTCTAGTGGAGATCCAGTGCCTGTTGCGCCGGTAATATGAAACTGACCAACAGAATCCATAAAAATACTGCCGGTTGATTGAATATCGTCTGTTGTTTGATTGAATCTCCAACTTGCGGCAACGGAAGAAGCAGAGTATTCTGGTGTCCAAAGATAGCCATAATTATATAATCGATTAGGGTCCAACGAAGCGTTTATAGAGCCGGTCGACCAAGTCCATCCCTTAACAGAGCCAGACCATTGACTTACTTGTGTTGTGGTTGTCCCAGTGCCATCTCTTAAAATATGAAACTTGCTGCTTGGATATTCAGAAGCACTTAGAGGTAATGGAGAACCAACAAAAGAAGGTAGACTATAAAATGTACCAGAAATCTGATTAACCCATAGTTTAACAGAATCTTGAGCCAAAGTTGAGCCGGATGTGTAACTAACAATTAAATGCGCCCATTGATCTTCTAACATGGTACCGGCACCGGGTAGTCCGTCATTTCTCCATTGCCACAAACGCGATGCTATAGGAGTGCCACTAGTATTTGTAGCACCTACGCTTATTCCTAAAAATGTTCTTGACGGCAAGTTTTCTTTTCCAACATAAACAGTAAATTTATTTGTAGAATTTGTTTCATCATAAATTTCGAATAATGTGCAAGGAGCCGACCCTAATGCTTGCGATGGAAACCAAACCCATCCAGACCAGAAGAAATCTTCATCGTTTGTTTTTTCTATAAGAGTGCCTTGATTATTAACTTGTAATTGAATCAAATCAGTTGTTGTATTTGCTCTCTCAACCCTTAAAGTTCTTTCTGGGTCTCCGCCGCCCTCTGTTGTATATGGTGCTGAACTATAAAGACCAGAAGTCGAAACCAAAGCAGTTTGTAAATTATTGAAGAAATTTGTATCACTACCGTCTGTATCTACTTGATAATCTGATCCGGCACTATCAATTTCAAATGTTTTGCCACTACCATCGGCACTTGGTACTGTTAAGATTGATCCTGTAGAAACAACATCATGTGGTGGAACTTTAAAAGCCAAGCCAACGGTTGCATATTGTCCTGTGACTTCTTCTGAAATCGTCTGAATTGCAACATTTGATTGTCTGTTGTTCCCTGTTTTAAAGACAGGGTCCGGTTGTCCGAAAACGTTTCCAGATAAAAACGGAGACACGCCAATCAATGTTTGATAATGAGTAGAAGCCGGCAGTTGAGTACTGTGGTAATCAGGCAATAAAGAACCAGTCGCTTCTTTTAAAACAGGACTATTGCCTTTCATGCCAAAGGTATGAACGACTTCGTAGTTCTCTGTGTAATTGCCTAGCACCGCAGAGCCGGTTGTTGTTTTAATATTTTTTAAATTAACAGGGCGCTTTGTTCTTTCCTCACGATATCGGAAAGCGTATTTGCGAGAATTATCAGGATATGGGCCACCATAGTCGGGCCCAACAAAACCCATGGCTCCGTCATTTGAGCCAGATATAGTCAGCTCTGAATAAGGATCTGTGTCCGGACATTCTTTTAATAAAAGCCGCCATGCTTCGGGACGTGAATATTGATCGTTAAGACCGTTCATTAAAGGATTAATGCTACTTGATCTATTCAAATCAACGTGGCGGGATTGGTGACCTCCAACCCAAGCATTCGTAAATGGAGATTGAAGGCCAATCTCATTTGTTGGAGAGAATGTATCCGAGTGTAAATTCGTTATAATTGTGCCACTTTTGAACTTTGTGTTTACAAGATCGGCATAACCCCCCTCGACATTACCAGAAACCAAATTTGATGGCCAATATGCCTCTGATTTGACTTTATGAGTATAATCTTCGCCTTGTCTGGCTTGTGGATTCAGTCCAGTGGCAAATCGACCAACAACAGCGGTAAAGCGCCACTTTCTTTTTTCGTTTGGGTTCTCGACATCTAGACAATCAATGAAAGTATCAACGCCTTGACCTTCACCGACACCAACAACCATTACGTTTTGCGGAATACCTTTGGGAATTTGCTGTGATACAGGACCATGAATACGAGTAGCACTGTAAACAAAATCACGATCTTTAATCTTGGAGTAGTTCGTTCCACCGTGAACCGAGTCATTGAAGGCAATGCTCTCTTTGTATGGTTTGCTTAGGCGATTGATTGCATAAGTTGAGCCAAAGTACATTGTGCCGGCGTCTGTTGCCAACAGCGGAGCAGAAGCACTATTATGATTCAAGATAGAATTTTCAATTACTTGTCGATCTGCGATGTCTGTTCTTTCTTTTCGTTCTTTGTTCCAGAGACAGTTTTCGTTCTCAACATCGCGGCCGCCAGTAAAACCAGAAACTGTATTACTTGCATCTGTAAAAGATGCTTCTAAAGTAAAGTTGCCCCTTTCGCGCTGAAAAAGAAAAGCGTTGTTAGTTATTGTAATTTCGGGATCGGCGCCAGTTGGATCGACAGCAACATCAAAATCTGCTTCAAGTTTGTTGTGTATATACGCTCGTTGTAAAAGTGCTGTTGCAACTCTCAATATTTGAGTCGAAGCATCTGTCACTGGATTTTCAAAACTATAGGTGATGGGATCTTTCTTTCCGTCTCCAAAAGTAAGTGTATCGCCTATGGTTACAGGATTTGTAATTGTGATTACAGCAGTTGGTTGTGTACCTCCCAGAGGAGCATGGCCGAACTTCCAATTGTAAGTTAGTTCGCCAATACCTCGAGCCGATCCCTCGGTTGATGCAAGTCTGGTTGTCAATGGGAACTTGTTTTGATATTTGTTTCTCTCGAGAATATGGCTCTCGACAATATCTGCGATTCCTTCTGAATGTCTTGCAGAGAACGGGAATAACTGCGTCATCATTTCCGAGATTGATGAATCGATCCATTTGTAATAATTTGTAAATTTATCGAAGTCCATGTCGGACTCGACTTTCTCAAAGAACAGTTGACGCATCTTGTCAAGATTCTTGTATCGGTGTCTGTATCTATCGACCGCTTCGCCCATCAAGTTGTTGAATTCAACCGCAGATGCGAACATTGAAAGCATCTCATCAGAGATGACTTGATACATTGACTTCTCAAGCGAGTAAAAGTTGTCGCTTACATCATCATCTTTAATAAAGAATTTTTCGTAATCGCCTTTGATATAAATGTTCTCGGAACTTACAGAGATTTCGGGCAACTCTTTCTTGGCTGTGTAAATAAGTTCGTTCTCGACGAATGACGTCTTTGATGCTCCGAAGTTTGCTCCAATCGCTGGGTGTTCTCTTTCGACAATGTTATCAAGCCAGCCGTAAGTCGCTACAGTTGAACCAGAGGTCAAATCATAAACATCGAAATTACCGCTTGAATCAGATCCAGTAACAGTGTCAAAGTCCCAATATAACGCAAGCATATCGGCGCGAGGCAAAACAGTTCCGGAAATCTCGTATGTGAACATCGTACCGCATCGAGTTGCGTTGTCAACACCAATGCTTGTTACATCAAGAGAATGAGCTTTTAAATCAGCATCAGCAAGATAATCAAACCAATAACGACAACCACCAATCTGTACATCAGACTGTTGAAGTAAAGAGCCAGTGAAGTTTTCGTAATGAGCTCCAGCATAAACCGTTTTTGGATTGCAAACATAAGCAGAGCCCGAGGCATTATTTAAAGAAGCAGTTAATTTAAATTCTTCTCTTACCTCGCCAAATTCATGATTGACGCCGTAGAATGTCAATGTATAATTCGGATTTGAACTTGAGAGAACAGAACCATATACACCATAACCATCAGGCGCAACTCTTACGCTCAAATTCCATCTATTATTGCTATAAATATCCTCGTAATAGCTCGAGGTAAGGAATAGGGTTCCGTCTTCATTTGTTATTAAAAACTTTGCTTTCTCGGAGTTAATTTGATCCTTTACAGCATATATTTGGAGGTTGGCAATGTTGTCTTCTGTGGACCAATGGTATTGATCACCTTCAGTTTCAAAAGCTGGTTGATGAAAACCACCGATCGAGGAAGATAAGAAGATAGTATCAAAGAAGCCTTGTTCTGTAATATCGATTTTTTCTGGAATAATCGTGTCGATTTCAAATGTGAAAGCGTTAAATCTTTCAAGCTTCTCAGTTGAGCCGGCCATGCCAGAGCCCGAGATATAAACATTTGCGTTGTTGGCTGATGATGTTTGATAAACAGTCGAGGAAAAATAAGCAGGATCATTAAAGTTTAGATATTTTTTGGTTACAGAAGTGTTCTTGAATACATCGGTGAAATAGTGAGTTCCTCCGTCTGTATACAGATTTAGTTTAACCAACTCATCATCAATTCCAAAGCAACGCAGAAGATTTCTCATTGACTTCTCGGTTCCTTTGGATTTCATAATATAATCTAAATTATTATATATGTTGTGATATATCTGGTTTTTAATATTGTTTACGTTCTCAGCGTATTTTAGATTCTGTAGGTCATTTCCTCTGTAGAATTCGAGAACTTCGGTATCGACAAACAGTTCTCTTGTTACGAACCCTTTGCTTTCCAAAAGCTTATTTGCAAAAGGAAGTGGTTTCATTGAAGAGGAAAAGTAGTTCTTTTGAGTAAGTTCGGGCAGAACCTTAGTCTGAGAATAGATTGTATCAAAGTAAGATGAGATAATCTGGAATAGTTTCTTTACATCATCATCATTATCAATATCCTCGTCTTGAATAAACTGCGGTAGTTTTTGAAACAAGTAAGTGGTATTTGTTGTGTCGTAATCGGAACCGCTGGTCTGCATCTCTGATGAAAGAGAGACGACATCTGGATGGGTGCTATAGATAATTGGGTCCGGCTCTTCGATTGAAATTACAGAAGCAGATACAAAACAAGAGCCGGTATTACGAGAAGCAGATGAATACCCTGTCCACGTACCGTTAGTTAATCGGCCAGAATAATCTAATACTTTAGAATCAATCGAAGTGCTAGTTGTAATTCCTTCATTAAATTTATAATAACATCCTAAAGCTGTGTTATTATCTTCGGTATTTGCTCCACCAGCAACTGATTGAAACCAATTTTGATTAATTGTTTTTGATGTTCTTCGAGATTTCCAGAATCTAAATTCATCCAAAGAGCCGCTTAATTTACCAGCACCAGCGAGGGCAGACGATCCATCGGGCGATGTTTTCAGTGCGCCTATACGAGCATTGACTCTACCAGAGATTTCATCGACTCCAAAAGAGCCAATATCTCTTTGGTTTTCTAAAACCCCATCAACATAAAAATATGTTCGAACACTTGTTGATTGCGAAATAAACGAAATGGCATAATGATGCCAGCTAGAATCAACTAACGAAGAAGTGGTAAAATTTGAACTAACAACAGTTTCGTTGTCAAAGCCCTGAGTTCCATTTCTAAGTGTAACTCTAATTGGATCAGCGCCAGAGTCTCCAGCACCCGAACCAGTCAAATAAATTGTCAAACGACCATAATCAGATGATGATGTATCTTCTGTGTTCCAAAGATCGAGAATAACTTCTTTTTCGGTTTTAGAAACATCAAAAGCATCTTTTTTTAGCCAAAACTCAATCGTATTACCGTCAGAAGGCATTAGAAGAAAGTTTTGTGTTCTGTTTTTATTAGAATCGTATTTTATTGATTTATCAAAGTTTTGATAAAGTTTTCCTGTTTCTAGACCGGCGGAAGCAGTATGTAAGCCACCAGCAGCATCAATGTATTCCTGTGAAGTAGGATATCCATAGCCATCTGCTGTTGATGTTTGTGTACCCCAGCCATTAGCGCTGAAGATGGCGTAGCCAGTTGATCGAGGATATTTGTTGTAATATAACCACTCTTCTAAAAATGATGAAGACAATTGAAATTGTAATTTTTCATTATCTGAGCCATCATAAGGATAAGTCTGATAAATTCTTTTAATCGCAGAATCATAGTAAAGTTCAGCAGAACCAAATTTTACAAATAGATTTGGGTCGGAAAAGTCAAGGAAAGGAACAAAAGTTGAATTATTTTTAATGATAGTATCTAAAAATGTTGGCGATTCTAAATCAACACTTCCACTTTCAGAGCTTTCTATAACTGCTACTTTTGATTTACTGAATAAATCCTTAATAGTCATATTTGTTTACCTTGAATTTAAAACTATATGGTTGCTCTATATAACTTGCTATAGCATCATCGTATATTGCAACTTGAATGTTGTATGCATACCCCGGTTCTAATAGTTTCATATCTAAATCAAAGTAATTACCAGACACATCATAAGACATTAAAGTGTGGTATACACTCCCAGTACCATAATCAATTACAACATAATCATCGGTTGCGCGTGTAATTTGATATGAAGCGCTTCTAAATGTAAGTGTTGGAATTGTTGTTTGAGCCACAGTGTAAATATTGGGCGACCATCCTTTTTGTCTAGCAAACATTCTAAATCTGGCTGATTGTTCTGGATAATATTCATTTTGTAAGTTTGTAAAATTAATTACATATTTGTTTGTCTCGGAATAATTTGAAGCTTCAAACCTCTCGATATCAATTGTACCTGTGTGGAATTGAGTGATTGCATCATAAGCCGAGGTTGTAGTATCGCTTCCAGTAAACCAAACATCAAATACTTTTGTCATCGTGCTTGAACCAGTATAGGCAACCGAAGCAGAATAAATACCTGTTGAGACAATTCCACCAGTTACAACGAGGTTGTTATTGGATGTAACATATGTTCCGTCGACAACCAATACTTCAGGAGAACCAGATGGAACAGTGTTTGCAAGCGACCCAGAAAACAAAGACACATAAATTCTCTTATCATCTCCAAGGTCTGGGATCTCTCGTAGTCTTCCACGAACAAAGTTATAAAAATATAATGTGTTTATGTTATCATTGGCAGGAGCTAAAGCAGAAGACAAGTAGAATTCTCCACGATCATCGTTAGTTCTTGAATCCCATCTTGCTTCCAACACAGGTCTTTGAAAATAAAACTCTGTTCCTCGAGCAAAAAACTTTTTTGTATAATAAGACAAACTGCCGCTCTCAAGATGATCTGGTAATTTAACCATGAAACCATAATTTGAACGAGTAGAATCAAGCCAATCTTCAACAATTTTGCTGACATCAGCAGACATATCTTCATTACCAACCGGAAAAGAAGCTGTGACATTTGGAGTTTGTAAGAAAGATCCACCCTCGTCATCCCATGCGGTCGAAGCAGCGGAGCGAATCCAGTTAGATCCAATTACATCATAAGTTAAATCGGTATAGTTTTCCATATCCATGCCGATTCCTTCTTCCCATTCTGCTGTTATAGGGTGAATATTTAAAGTGTAATTTCTTGGAAGCGTACTTGAGTGCCTAGCATTATAAAGTCTTAATCTCCATTCAACAGAACCACTAGCAGGAATTAAACCAGCATTACGATCAGTATTAATAGCATCAGTGTCAAATTGTATTAAAAATCTTTGAAGCTCAACCGAAGATGTTGTTGCTTGAGCATAAATCGAGAATGCTTCTAAAATATCTGATTGGCCCATATTCGAACCAGTACCTCTTGTTGAGAGATCTGCCTTAAATGAATTGGTAATAGTGTTGTCTTTGTTTGCTAAATATCTTTTAACAGCCATTATCTTGCAGTTCCTTTAATATCTCTTCTTGGAAACTTTAATTCAAATATAGCATTTTTTGGTGCTTTATAAAATGTTCCATCTCTTGATTTTATATCTTCAAAATTCACTGATGTTCCCGAATAATTTCCGCCACTAAGATTGTAAATTTTAATTTTTTTAACATCTGAGACACCATCAACTTTGGAAATTATATTAGATATCTCTGAGATATAAATTGGTTCTCCAATATAAAAGCCAAAATCATAATCTTGAATCATTTTCGAAATCACACGATTAACGACATCGGTTGGATTAGCATCTCTTGTTACGGTTACTTGAAAATCGATCCCGAAGTTTATAATTTTTGTATCATAAATATCAATAACATCATTCAACATTTTATATGAAGAGATCCATTTTTTAAGATTTTGTTTTGTTACTTCGTTTGTGGTTGTCAAATAGCCATTAGTATCAGCTGAAATTAAATACAAAGCTAATCTTCTATTCGTACCACTTGGATCATTGACAGCATTTGCTCTTTTGATAGATCCGTATTTTGGCGGCATATTATAACAAAGAGATTCATAGTCTTGCTTGCTGACTGCTCTATTCTGCATCGCATAATAATTTTTAGCTCTTACTTTTAATTCTTCATTAGTAATTGCTGTTGTATCAAGTGAAATAGGCTCATCATTGTTGACCTCTAATGATTGTTCTACAGCTAAACGGGTTGCTTGTGTCAAAGAATCTGGATTATCAAATCTAATAATTTTTGAAGACACAGTATTTAAAGCATTAACGGGAACATTTGTTGAATTAACATCATTTACTTTATAAACAACAGTCAAGGTTGTCCCGCCGGGAGAAATTCCTAATTTGTTTGTTCTCATTAATTGTGTTGGGTCAAACGATCTATCTGTTACATATCTTTTCCCATACATTTTGACAGTTGCTTTTGCAGGATCAACTAATCCAGTCGTCTCATCTTCTTCCGAGCCGAAACCAAATTGCATAAAAGTGCCTTGATCATTTTGTTCAACAACAAACCTTCTTGTTGCAACAAAAGGTTTTAAAATGCTTCTCACATTATCACTAGCTGCATTTTTATTAGTTGTATCTATAAATACAGTTTCTTGTGAAAGATAGTCAACTTCATAATATTTGTTTCCGTTTCCATCAACAACAGAAAATATTTCAGATATATTAGTGCCACCAACTCTTAATTTTCTAAATCTTTGAAATGGTTCACTAGATAAATCAAATGTTACAGTTTCAAATCGACCAGAAACTACTTGACCGTATGCTCTAACCGCAAAAAAAGTTGTTGCACCATCTGTAGGATCGAACCGTGCTGCGACAACTTCGTTCTGTGGGTCATCAAATCTAACGTCTTCGGTTAATATAAATGAGCCTCCACCGCTACTTTGAAATGTTGTTCCGGCCTTTACAATCGGATAATAAGAAGTATTAGGTGCTGTTCCATTTGCATTTGCGGGAATTAAAACAAACATTGCAATTGTTCCATACGCATTTTGAATTCCTGCGAACTTGTAACCTAGAGTATTGGCATGCTTACGGATATTATCAAATTCAATTGACGTGTCGAGGAATGATTCATTTACCTGATAATCTAAATAATATGATAGAATATCGCCGGCATACGCAACACTATCTAATACCAACGAGGCAAAAGATGCTTTTGAAAAGTCATTAACTCTATTTGGATAAAACCTTTTAGAGTAATCAACTAAATCAGATTTAATAGAGTCAAAATCTCTACTGGTGTAATTTATTGGAACAATTTTCTTTTTAGCCATTTAAAAGACCCTCTCAACTTATAATTAGTCAATAAACGAATTATAATGGAAATGACAGATCTATTTGATCTTGTTGGTCTAGTTTAGGAATATAATAATTTATTATAACTCTCATGACCTGCGAGTCTATATCTGCAAGTCCAACTCTTAGGTTATTTATTGTTATATAAGGCATATATTGAGAAGCTTGATTTGTTATCCTTGTTCTCACTTTTGAATAAGTTTGTTCATTAGCGAGTTCAAATAAATAATTTTTTATACCAACTCCAAAATTAGAATCAGTTAATCTTTCTCCCGGTGCAGTCAACAAAAGAATCCTAAAATTCTGCTTTACTTGTTCTTTTGGATCGGTTATGTCGGTCAAAGGATCTGTCGGAGAACTTAGCAAAGGTCCCTGAATAATGTCTTCGTATTGTGATAATTCATTCCAAAATGGATTTGTAGCCATGATAAGTTCCTCTAGTTTTTAAATAGTCCGCCAAACTCTCCCGCACATTCGTTTCCGTCTTTATCATATGGTCTTCCACGCTGTCGGCGTCTACGCCACCAGCGCATCGATGGATCCGGTCTTCCGAAAATGCTTCCCTTCTTCAGATCTTCAAATATTTCTGCCAATGATCTGCCATCATCGCCTTCTGGTACTTCAAAATCATCGGATCGATAGAAGGCAGCAAATAATCTACGACATTCTCTCTTGGAGTCGGACAAAACTTCTCCCTTCCAAGCGTCATCAAAACGGTCAATAATGTTGTCGACATCTCTCTCAACGTCAGCGCCAACGGCTTGAATAAAAGCCTCATTTACATATGTCAACAGAATAGATGGTAATTTCTTAATTCCAAACACATAATCCATAAGGAATACAAACTCATCAGTCTTCACAAGATTATCAATGTAGCATTTAAGATCTTCATCCAGAGTTGGATTATTAAATTTTAATTCTTTGAATTTAATGTCTGGAATATCTTGCTCAAACGATGCAACAGGGATTGACTGTAGGTTGTATGATTTTTCTTCTCGAGCAAATTTGGCATCGATCTCGCCTTCGTTTATTTTTCCGGCAAGAATAGCATCGGGTACCATTATGATTCGAACACCGAACTTCAAGCCGGTAGATCCAAGGTATGTATCGCTACCTTCACTAATTGAAGCATCACCAAATATATCTGAAATGTTGACATTTTCGTCAAAAAGATCCTTTGCTTGAGAAAAATACTCTCCAAACTCTTTAATATTGCAAACGCCCTTAAGAGAATTTGGCATATTCTTGATAATTTGCGCAGCTTCGGAATCAGGATTCGCCCAAAATGGACTATCAGAATAAAATTCTTGTGGTTTCTCGACTGTTCTTATGTATTTTTCAATATAAAAACCGAAACCGCCGGCTGCTGTGAGATCAACAGAACTAACATCACCAACATCTGGAACTGATCCATATGATATTTCACCTTCCGTAATTGGGGCCTCGGTCTCTGTAAGTCCTGATTTCAAAGTAGTTTTAGCATAAACATCTGGTAAAGCCAGTGTATATCGATAAAAATCATAAATATATTGACTTCCATCAAATCTTTCATTTAGATTTGACATCATTTGACTTATTTCGTGACTAACAAGATATTTCAAAAGAATCTTACATTGTCTTCTCACATCATAGATTGTGTTTATGTGTGATGCAAATCGAGCACCGTTTAGAGTTAAAAGAAGCGGATCAAAATCAATTGTCTGATCAATTACGACGCCCTTCTGAGCGAGCGATGGGTATCCTGCAATATAGCAGCCTTTTAAAACCTGCCGCACTCTCGGTCGATTTTTATAATCTTCGTCAATTTTAGCAGGATTGATAGTTTTGATTCTTTCAATAGAGGAGCCGTGACCTTTGATGATTTTAAGAACATCTCTGTTTGGATACAAATGTCGTCGTTGGGCTTTGTCAATAATTGCTCTTGCTTCATCAATTTCTGAATTAGATTCAATTTCGCCCATCTTAACTTTACGAACCAGTGCCATAACAGCACATTCAAGGAAAAGAAGCCAATAATTATAATTTTGAACCCTTCCTCCGAATATAGGAATAAGTGCCTCTGTTTCAGATAATCCTTGTTCCATCTTTTCTACAATTACAGAGGCAAAACCAGTATCATAATTGTCATCAGAATATCTCATGTGAGAAAGAACAGGCATTGATTTCACCATTGCTTCGGCTGCATATATTCTAATTGTTGCTGCGACTGTGGTGTCCAAATAAGCGAGCGTTGAAGGATCGGATATTTTATCAAATGGCGTGTGATTGATACAATCAGGATCCTCACTTAATCTTGAATCAGGCGGAATTGCTTGCTCGAGTTTTGTAACATTGTCAGCCAATTCTTTCAAACCAATAAAATCAGTTCGTCTAGGCTTGCACCCATCAAACTCCGGAACAAGCGCTGCTGCGATTCCTAGCCAGCCTTTAAACTTCTGCGGTTCGATGTAAAACGGTGGATTGTTGTAACTACCTCCGTAGATTGCAGGATCCAAGAAGTGGACTCTTTCGTTATTTGTGGCTGATTTACCTAGAACCATTTCTTCTTCGTCGTATGTATATTCCCAAGTGCTCTCGTCAGATGTTGCTTCAGGATTTACATACAATACATCGTCTGGTGTCAGGTTATTTGCTACATACCCGAAGTCATAACCTTCAGGTTGCGTTCCATCTAACTTTTGATTAAGACCTTTAAGGACACCTTTGTAGAGATACTCAATATAATTTTTATATGAGTCCTTCGCTATTTGCTTAACTGGGAGCGCAGAGTGCCCAGAAGCCGAGAGAATAGAACTGATATAATTTGAGAACAAAACTCCTTGATATGGAACTTTTAGTTCTTGTAAACTTTTTTCTGTAATTGAACCATGTTGTTCAACTAAAGCGGAGCCAGTGCCCGAGATGCCAACCGTATTGACAACTTTGTATTCTAGTCGATCGTAGGGAATATCTTTTTCTTCTTCGTCTTTACCGAAGAATGTTTTTTCATATTCGTTTCCATAATAATAAACAAATGTCCGATAACCTAACTCTTTTTTAATTTTGATCTCGCCATCTTCATAATTTGTGAACATTAATTCATATTCAAATCGACAACCTTCATTTTTATCATTAAAAAAATCGAGAATAAGGTCAGGTTCCTTTCTATATGTTCTACGATATTTGACATTAACGTTTTTCAAGCCAAGCCCAATGTCCATTGTTTTTGTTTTTGATTGAGGACGAACTTTTTCCGTTGTTTTGAAATCAATTGCAAAATCATTTGCATCTAGTTTTTCTTTTGTTAAAATCCCAACTGTCTCTGGAAATACGCCTATAGGCTCTTCGCTCGAAAGGGCACCAAAATATATTTCGCCAAGTTTAGTTGTTGAGAATTTTTCTTTTTTTGCATCCCAATCTTCTTGTGAGTTGGCCCAGTCGATTTGGAAAACAAAGTTGTTTGATCTTTGTTCGTGTCTTCGAAGAGGCAAATTGCATGTATCGGCTAATACATTATCTAAGAAAGAATCTGTCTTTCCGATCATATCATTAGTAAATGCAAAAGCCAAAGATCTAAATGTTCCTTCGGCAAGTTCTGCTGCTTCTTGTAATGATTCTTCTGTGTCCAAAGCCACAATTGAAGAAGCGTTTGTCGGAGGACAGAATGGATCGTTCAATCGGCCTTTATCGTTTGAATTTGGATTAAAAGCATTTTCAATTGCATCGCCAAGTATTTGATCTGGTCCTTTGGCCAATGCATCTGCCAAATCAAGTAAATCGCCAGCGGCACGATCATTGAGTTTTGCTATATAATCCTCTGCTTCGACTGGATTCATCCCGGCATTGGTTAAAATTGTTTTTCTTTTATCGTTCCATTCGTCCATTTGTGCCGAGGTTAAACAAACAGAAGCATCAACTGGTACATCAACACCGGGCCTTGTTAATCCATTTCTAACATTAGCACGTTGTTCAGGAGTCAATCTGTTGCCAATGTTGCTAAATATGGCAGCGACTTTGCTCGGATCATCAAAAAATATTGCAAATTCTGGGAATTTAAGTGAAATCGTGGAGGAGATTCTTTTTAATGTGTTTATATCTTGCTCTCCGTCGTTGGCAACCAAGAGTTGTTCCAATTCTCTTCTAGAAGAGATTCTTGCAATTGTTTCTGTTATCTCTTTATGTTTATTCTTTAGATCGCTTGCCGTTGCATTTTTCGCCAAGTTCTGTAATTTTGTGTTTGTAATTCCAGCATCGGTCAGCAAACTTGATGTCAAATCATCGACATCTGAATCACTTGTGCCGTCATCACAAAATAAATCACGCATCATGCCACCAAAGTTGGCGTCGGGACCTTTGACTGCTTCGGCAGCGAACCTGCCTACAGCCTCAAGTGCTTTACATAAGGCATTTTCAATTGTTAATAACACTTTTAATAATAATGCTGTGATGACTCTTGTTATTAAATCCGCAACAGCATCTTTTAATATCTGCACTAATTTATCAAATATAATTTTCGCTAGGCTTCTAATATTTGGTAGTCTCGGAAGTTTGGGAAATGCAAGGCGGCCTCCATCCAAGCATTGCTTAAATGTCAGGGTACTCAAGAATGATCTAATCGGAGGATAAATAAAGTGAACATTAGGACAATCAAAAGATGCAATGATTCTTCCAATCAATTTGGCACCGGGAATCTTATCCAAGGCAGCGAATAGATCCTCGATTCCAACTAGAGACATAAACGCCTCAACATATGCATCAAATATCGCTCCTTGGACGTTCCCAAGTGCTTTACCAATAGAGCCTTGACGGACTTGCTCTGGATTTGAAACATCAACAACAATTCCTGCTTCGATACGAGCATCATCAATCATTTGCTGCCGCTGTTCATCGGTCATATTTTGCCATTGCTGAAGTTGTTCTGATGTCAATGAGCCTTGAAGTTCTCTTCCTTTTGTCTCAAGTTCTTGTATTTTTTTATTCAAATCATCTTTAATTTGTTTTGCAACCGTTGGTACTTGCTCTGGTGTTTTACCTGTTAGTGAGGAAACGAGAAATTGTTTTATTTCATTACCAGCAGAGAATTGAACTGAAATTTGTTCTATGTTCTCGGGGCTGAGGGTTGCTGGCTTCGAAGGAAATGGTCCAATTTCATCCGTGATGGCTTGCCAAGCCGGACCGGATGTTAAATTGGTTCCAACGCTGTTAGGGCCACCAATAATAGTTATAGAACCATCTTTAAATTGTTGATATTCATAACCGCCCTCACCCATTACAGCCCTTGCGTCTGTATCGCTTCTTAAAAGCTCTATATCGCCGAGGAACTCTCTTAAAGCAGAAACAAAATCATCAAGTGCCGATACTTGTGTTTTATATTTTTCAATATTACCAGCATTTGATGAAATATTGTCAGAGACAGACGACAATTGTTTTGCATCCATTTGCTGGTCGGTTGTTACGCGGCCGGGCTGATAATCTCTTTCCCATGGTGCCGGCATATCTCCAAATTGTTGAGCAACATATTCTCTAATCTCGGCTTGTTTTCTTGGGTCTAGACCAATAAGAAGTTTATCCATTGCAGCAGGAGACATATTTGATATTGCAGCACGAACGATTTGATTAAGAGCAGTTCTTAAATCCATTCCAGACAATAGACACTTGATTGCTTTCTCGAGCAATTTATTAAAACCACAAATACCAAAGTTGTCGAAAAAGTTCTTTAATCTCTGTTTTGCACCTTCGCCTTTCTTTCTTTTTCCGGCAATTCTTGATAAATTAAAACCAGACAACCCATAGTTTGCAAATTCTTCTTCTGTTAAAAACAAGGAGACAAGTGAGTTTTCAAAATCAAAACCAGCAAGTGCTGCTTCTCTACCTGCTGCAATGAAAGGGTTCTCGCCTCTTTCTGCACCTCGCGATTGACGGCGCTCTGTTCTGGATGCTCTTGCATCTGCTCTATAAAATTTATTGTCTTTTTCTCTTTGTTCTCGATTTTCTTTTCTTGCTCTTCTACCAGATAGAATACCTTCCGCTTCTTTGTTGATTTGCTTTGTTTGTTTTCTTTTGAATCTTGCCTCGTCTTGTTGATTTCTTCTTTGTTCGTTCTCGTCTTTTCTTTCTTCACGTGCTCTAGATCTAGCTGTACTTTCTTGAATTTCTTGAATTTGTTTATTGAGGTCGTCTATTTGATTAATTGCATTTGTCTTCTTTTTGTACAAAAGGGCAGCCTCGCCTACATTATCAAATAATATTGCCGCAATATCATTTCCTTGCGAAACAATAGTTTTTGCATATTCTATTTTTTGCCCTTGATCTGCATTTAAGAAATTCTCAACAGCATTGGTTATACTATTGGATATATTTAATTCGTTCAAGGCACCTGTATTTGGATCCAATAAATCAGAATCTCCAAGACCTTCTGAAGGAGCGAAAGTAGCCTCCCAAGTTTGATCTACAATTTCAGAATCTGGTTTTGTTGGAATTGGGCCACCAAAAATTTCTGCTGCTAAAAGATCGACTTCATATTGTTGTTGTTGACGCTCAGCTTCAGCGGCAGCTGCTTGAGCCTGTTGTTCAGCAATAATAGCATCTGCTGCGGCTTGTTCTGCGGCTTGCTGTTCTGCTAATCCAACAATGAAATCTTCTGCTCTGTAATTTGTAGTTTCAAATTGATAAGTCCACAAACCGACAATCTTTTCAAGTTCTTCATCTGATTTGTCTCTTTCTTTTGTCCAAAAATCAATTTTTTCTTGCAACTCTATTTCTTTTTCAACTTTGTATAATGCCTCTTCAGCCTCACGTGCGGCTCTATTGACTCGTGCGTCTAAGATCATGTCTCCGGAATTATTACTTGTTTTATCTAAATCTTCTTGTAATTCTCCGAGAATCTGGTTTTGTTGTGCTCCTGCTTCTTCATCTGATAAACCAGATCTTGCTGCATCACCGGCAGCCCTTGCAGCATTTGCAGCGCCAGCTAAAACCTTGCATGCATTCTGGTTCCATTTATATTCAATTGCCTCAAAGGTTGAAATAACCTGA